>Ga0209634_1000881_pt1 | contig 22711 bp, 27 predicted proteins | sample LinPmetageLP40_FD_184043 | JGI IMG/M metagenome (GOLD analysis project Ga0209634, IMG submission 184043) | Marine viral communities from the Pacific Ocean - LP-40 (SPAdes) (version 2) | ecosystem: Environmental > Aquatic > Marine > Oceanic | place: Pacific Ocean | collected 2010-08-26 | reverse complement strand
ATTAGCTGTATTTCCTTTCAGGTATACCACTATCAGGTGCAAGCCCACTTATATTTGAAGGAAATACAGCTAATGACCATGAAACAACATTAGCGATTACTGACCCTACAGCTGATAGAACTATAACTTTACCAAATTCTTCAGGAACAGTATCTTTGATTACTGCTACTGAAACATTAACAAATAAAACATTAACTACTCCCGTAATAAATGTGGGTAGTGATGCAACTGGTGACATGTATTATAGAGATTCAAATGGAGATTTGGAACGTTTAGCTCCAGGAACATCAGGACACTATTTAAAAACGGTCGGTTCTGGTAATCCACCTCAATGGTCTGAATTAATAATAGATACATATTCCAGTGTTAAGACGAGTGATTTTACAGCTTCACTATCTTATATATATCCTATTAAGGGAACAAATGTAACTGTTACTTTACCCGAAATAACATCAAGTAACCAAGGAAAAGATATTACATTCATTAATCTAAATAATAACGTGTCATCTACAGATAAATATTTACTTATGCCTGCAGAAAAACAAAAAATAGTGGAATCTAGTATGTTAAAGGATTACGTAAAATTTACTAATTCTTATGGACTAAAAAAATTAAAATCTGTATATTTTACAGATGATAGTTTAAATTATACAATTACAAATAGAGGTAGTGGTTATAATTCTACTAGTAATGTTCCCGTTGTACAAATAACTGGTGGTAATGGTTCCAATGCCTATGTTTCATTAAGCGTTATAACAACTACTTCGGCACCAATAGCATCATTAACTGTAACGGATTCCGGTTCAACTAGTTATCAAAACAGTTACCCACCAACTGTTTCAATATCAGGTAGTGGTGCGGGATTTGAAGGGGAAGCAATAATTTCTGGAGGTAGTTTAACTGGAATATTAGTAATAAATCCAGGACAGGGATATTCTAATACATCATCTGTAAGTATAGATGGAACTTCGGCGACTGGCGTTGGTGGTGCTCCCAATGTTTCAATCACTTTAGTATCGGCTGGAGGTTTACAGATAACTTCACAAAGCGGAGGTTCAAACTATACTAGTGATCCAACTATATCTGTAACAGGAGGTTCAGACGGTTCTAATTTTAGTATTACTGCAACTAGAAATAAGGGTTATTGGTATGCTATGTAATTAATTACTATAGGCCAATCCCGCCATACCTGATGTTATTTTAAGCAAGTTATAGTTAACAGCATAAACTTTAATTTTTCTGGGTCCTTCGTCTAATGACCTATCTTTATCAAATATAAAATTAAGTTGTGGAGACTCTAAACGTGAAAAATTACATGTTCCATTAGGTTGATAATTATTAGCATCTAAAGCAAATGAGTAAGTATATACGTATTTATTCGGACCTCTACTAAAATGATTATATGGTTGAATAGTTCTAAAATAATCGGCACTTCTCGAACCAAATCTATCTATACCTTCTAATATGAGTTTACATTGTTCAAATGTATCTCCGAGTTCTCTAGATGCATATTTAAATATTGCATTTCCGGTAGTTGAATTTATTTCTATATTTTCATTTCTAACTATTACCCAATATAAATTTTTAACAGGATGATTAAAATGTAAATCCACAAAAATATTCGTATTTTCACCCGAAACTTCTTTTTCTGTATACTGTGTCTGCTCAATTAGATATTCATGACTTGATTGAGCAAATATTCGTCTTTCTTTATTATCTAGATAAATATAATCAGACCATATTAAACATTTATTTATTTTAGCAATATTACCTTCAGTATCTAGAATTTGAGAGCCAAGTACTATATCTGACTTAACTATTTCACTTATATTTCTTAATTTAACTATAATACTAACTTCATGATATTGTAAAGAAATTAAAGGTATAGATAAACCAGGGTTTCTATTAAACCAAAAATATAGAGGAATATAAAATCTTTTATATTGATTTGTAGAGGTATTAGATGTTGCATTTTTTTCTATGCTACCTTCTGTATTAAAATAACCTATCATTCTATTATATAGTTTTTTCTTTGATTCTGACATATGTAGTTCACTATGTATATCAGACCATTCTGAAAAGTATTTATCTATAGTTTGTCTTCCAATTTGTAATTCGACACTTTCAATTAATGCATTTGCAACACCATTAACATAGCCTACATATCTTGAAGTTGAAGAATTATTGGTTTGTTCTTGTTGTAATGTTGGCAATTCAATCTCAATATACATATCTCTAAGTAAATCACCTGATTTATTAATAATACATTCAACATTATCCCCAAATTTTACATCACCAGTAAAGATATTGGATTTAGATTCAATAGAGAAATTGGTGTATCTCTTGTAAACATTTTTAAAAAAAGTAATCTGGGGATTACCAGTTAAAATAATATCTTGATTACCTATAGCTGATAATTGTAAAAGTCCTCCAGTCATATAATATAATAATATATAAAAGTAAAGAATAATTAGCGTGTTTAGATAAAGTTTTTCATAATTAGTGAAATTTCTTTATCATATTTTTTTTTTCCACTATAGAAAACTTTTACCTTTTTAAAATCAAAAATTTTTTTGGACATTTTAATAATTTTTTGTTTATTAATATTCATATTAATTGTATATTTTTCGACATTGGTAAAAGGTTTTTGATTCCATAGAACATATTTTGAGTATTGTCTAAGTTTAATTCCAGGGTCTCTATTTAGTTTTGAATTAAGGTGTTCCATTTGTACGTCACTTTGAAATTTTTTAATTTCATTGTTGTCTATTACATTAGTTTTTAATAAACTTAATTGGTTCATAATTATTTCAATAACTTTAGTAACATTTTTATGTAAAACCTGTGTACTAAATGAAATATAACTAAATGTATTAGACGTTTCATCCAATTCAATATCAGACTCTATACTATAAACTAATCCAGACTCTCCTCTTAATCGTTTATATAATCTAGAATCTAATCCATTAGTTAGTAAATTTAATATAGCAAAAACCGTATATTTATTAATATCAAATTTACCCATATTTATTTTGAAAATTATAAAAATATTTGTGGACATTACATTATTATTTTTAACATAAAAAATTTTTGTATCATTTTTATATTTTTTAATAGTAGGAAATTTATTAATGAAACCAGTTTTTTTTATTTTACTAAATTTTTCGGTGATAACTTTAATAATTTTATTATCATACTCACCTGAAATAGATAGTAAAGTATTATTTGTATTATAATATTTTTTATGGAATTCTAATAAGTTTTCTGGTTTAATTTTATATGTATTTTTTATATTATGTTTTTGTGATAATTCTCTAATATGATTTGGAAATAATTCTAAATTAATTTTTTCCTTTAGTTTAATCCAACCATCATTTAATATAATATTAATTTCTTCTATAATTGCATTTCTTTCTTGTTCAAAATATTTGTTATCTACAGTAAAATTTGTAATTAAATTATAGAAAATATCTAACATAAATTCTAAATATTTACTTTGTCCTTTTAGACTATATGTAGTTGTATTATAATTAACATAAGCATCTGATTCTATACCTAATAATTCTAGTTTTTCTAATAATACATATGATTCTGGATATTTTTTAGATGTAAATGCACCATACATATGCTCCAGAAAATGTGTAATTTCTAATGTATTTGGATTAAGAGTTTCTAAGTCACTACCAACATTGAATGATAATTGTAGATACACAATTTTGGTATTTTTAGCAGGAATTGATAAAAATTTAATTTTATTAGGCAACACTTTAAGTGTATATTTATCCATTATTATATTATGATATTTAAAATCTATTAAATATTTTTAAAATAGATAATAAGTAATTCATCACTTAAATATTAAATATAGATGATTATTTATTAATATTATTAAAATAAATCATAATATTAATGAATATAGAAATTAAAAATAATTTTATTATTTTATTTAAAAATAATAAATTATACAAAAACTCTAAAACATTTAAAAAACAACTATTAGATTTATTCTTAAAAAATACAAGATGTATTTTATATACTAAAAAAGAAAAAGAATATATAGAAAATATATTAAAAACACATTGGGAATTAGGTTTAAATAAAATAAAATTGGTTTACAATTCACATGTAAAATATAAAATAAATTTTGAATATATAGAGGAGACAATATTAGATTGTGAAAGAAAAATTAACTATAAAAAAATATTCACCAAGCATTATTACTATGAAATGGAATCAATAAAATATAATAATATAAATCTTTTATTAAATAACTTGAAAAAAAAATGTATACTCATAGGTAAGAATAAAAACTATAATTGTAATAAATATTTTAGCAATGAAGAACTTAAGTTTTTATTATTGTCACCATTAATTCTTGATGAATTTATAGAAGATGATATATTAGATAATGTAAATTTATCATGAGTTTATATTTTATAATAATAATATACACTATTTTTAATTAAAAAATATGTTTTTTTATTTGCTTCAAAATTCATCCATTATAAAAAATCAAAAAAATATACATAAACACATTAGTACTTTAATTTATGGGTCATTGATTTATATTATTATTCACGCTTTTTTTAGTTGTAAAAAAGATAATATTTTTTTTAATAATTTAACTAAATATTTTTGGATTATTTTTATATTAGATTGTATAGCAGTTTCATTTACATTTATTATGAATGATAATGGTTCATTAGTGTTTGATAATACTTTAAAATTTAATGTTAATGCAAAAAATAGTTTTAAAGAAATTAAAAAAGATATTGATGATTTAAAAATTAAAAAAAAAATAAAATTAGATGAAACCCAATTAAAAATAAAAAAAAAAATTATTAATAATGAGGAGAATTTAGAAAATAGTAGTGACCATAATTTTAAAAATTTACCAAATATTGAAGAAGTCCCTTTAGCAACAAATAAGTCTATTGATTTAATTACTAAAAAAACAATGAATAAAATAAATTTAACTTTGGATAAACCTGTATATTCAGCTGGGTCAGATAGTGATTCCATAAATGATTCTGAATTGGGTTCCGACTTAGATGATTTTGAAAAATCGTTACAACAAGAATTTAGTGTTAAACCTTGATAACTTGATCCTTCCATTTGTAACATTTATTATCTTCGTCAAATTTAAGGTATTTAATATCTATTATTTTACAGTCATCTTTATTATAACTAACATCAGAAGATTTATTTAATTTATTTGTTTTAACTAAAATAGTTAATACTTTAATAATTTTTAATTTATTATCATTACTAGTTTCATTAGTTTGTTCATTAACATATTCATTAATTTTATTAATCTTTAATTTATGTTCTAATTTATTCCAAGTTCTAGAATATAAATTAATTCTTTTAGAATCAATAAAATCTTCTAATGTTTTAGTATTGCTAATTTTAGTTGATTTAGTTTCTAAATTATTATGTTTTTGTTGGATAGTTTTTAACCTATCTTCTAAAGAGAGATTCATATATATATATTCTCATATATCTCTTATATCCTTTTCAATTTTATTTTATTCTTATCTATTACATTATCTATGATACCATGTTTAACAATATTATCAGCTATTAAATTATCATATAATTTTCTTAATTTTATAAATATTTTAATATGATTATTTGCATAGAATTTATGACTCAAATGTAAGTTATTATCTTTATAAAGAATATTATAATAAATATCATCAAATGTAGTATCTAAATCATATGTATAAAAGTCTAAGTATGTACGCCAATTAAAATTTTGTATATTTAATACATTTTTATCATTGAGATTGATCATATAAAGTTGTAAATTTTCATGTTCGTATATTTTTTTTATCAACTTAATATTATCTAGATTATAATTATTAGTTAGGTAGTCTGTAACATATGTGTTGTTTATATTTGTAATTGAATAATTAACTTTTACTAATGGAAATTGTGTATGATGTTTTAAATAAATATATGAATGATTTAATAATATTTTTTTAGGATTTCGTGGTTTAGGTGTATAATAGTAGATAAATATAAATCCAATATAAGTTATATTTGATTCACGCTTTAATAGTTGTTTATCTTGTTTATTAATCCCAACATTAACCTTTCTTTTAATAGTTATTTTGGAACTCATTGTATTTTTTATAAAAAAAAATTATAATTTCAATTTTATAAAAAAATATAATATAATAGTAAAGTAATGAGAGTTATTATACTAATATGTATTGTTCTACTAATATATATACTTAATAATAAATACGATAATTTTGTACAATCACCTAGAAATAGTCATAAATATATTTTAGATGGTTGTACTAAAATAGAATTAGATAGATTGGTAAACTTTATATTAGAATCATTAAATAAAGACATGGGAGTTTCTTACAAAATATTAGAATACGAAAAGATTTCTAAAAAAGTGTACCCAAACTTAAATAAACATTATAAAATTTTAATGGTTGTCTATGAAAGTAAAAAATTTATTTCCAAAAAGGTATTATTAGATTTTATTCATATTAAAAATTGTAATAAATTAAAACTATTATCTATAAAATTAGTTGGTTCATATGAATATATACTTAAACATCCTAAATCAACATCTAATGTTATATCTGTATGTAATATTAATCAAAAAGCTATTGGAGATGATAAGTCCAGTTTAGAATATTCATTCTTATCTAATAAAGAAAAATTAGAATATACAAATCGGTGCAATCTTACTAATTGGATATTGCCAAAAAATATGGATTGTATCTATAAAGAACATTCTAATCAATTTCCATGTCGCAAACAACAAAAATGGTGGAATAAAGATAGTATTCATGACACACAATGTGAAACATCTAAATGTAAAGGCATTAATACATCAACTATAAAACGAGAATATATTCCAAGTTTAAATCCTACAGTTGTAGGTAAATCAAATGAAAATGAAGAATATAATTGGTTATTTAGTAATGTAGAAGGCGTTTAATTAATATTCTTGTTCACTTTCTTCATTTGGAACTATATTAGAATTTACATTATTACTATTATTTACATTATTACTATTATTTACATTATTACTATTATCTAAATTATTACTATTATTTAAATTATTGTTATTATTTAAATTATTGTTATTTTTTTCCTCCATTTTTTTTTGTCTAATATGTCTTTCAATTCTATTTTTTTTTAGTTGTTCTATTTTTTGTTCATATTCTAACAGTTCTTTTTCTCTTTTTATTTTACGTCTATTATAATCTATTTTATATTTTATAATTAATATAATAGCTGCAATAAGTCCAATTAAATTATAAATATATGGAACTTTATAACTAAAAATATTTGCAATAAATCGTTTGAAACCGTTCTTTTTAAGATTTACAAATGGTGCGGTATATCCTTCAAATGGAAATTTAAATTTCCTGTTATAATTACTAGTATCTATGATGGAGCATTTGTTGTCATCTGTACTACATATAATACTCCCATATAGAATATTAGAACATCCTAAGCATAGTGTCAAAATGAGTGTCTCTATAAATCCTAATAGAAATGTAGATGCAATAGATATTATAAGCAACACAATTATAATAAAAATCATATATTATATAATAAGATTTTTACTTCAAGAAAACATAAAAATTGAATTAAAGACATATTTATTTTATATGTTAATTATGATTTCATCACACAAAAACTGCTATACTAAATTAGTTAAAGATATAGATTTAAAACAATTAATTTATGATATTCTTAAAAATACGGATTGTAATTTAAACTATAATAATGATTATGAAAAAGTTATTGAAATGGTATTTAATCTATATGATACTGTAAATCCCTATATTAAAGAGTCTGATTTACAGAATTATAAAAATTATGTATTATCTAAAATATCTGAATTATTAAGTTTAAAAAAAACTAGTTTTAAAATAGATTATACCCAGGAAGATATTAACAAAATTTCATTTCAAGTAGAATCGTTAAAATTATTACCGCAACCAGAACAAAGAACTGATGATTGGTATAAATTTAGAAATAATAGATTAACTGCAAGTGATTTAGGGACTGTTGTAGGAACAAATCCATATTCATCTTTAAATAAATTAATCCTAAAAAAATGTGGACACGAAGAACCATTTAAAATTAATGCTGCTATAACACATGGTGTAAAATATGAAGATGTAGCAATTGCTATTTATGAATTAAGAAATAATGTAAATGTGTTTGAATTTGGATGTCTACCACATCCTAAAGTAGATTTTTTTGGAGCTTCACCTGATGGTATATGTGATAAATCTAGTAAAAATAAAAATTATATAGGAAGAATGTTAGAGATAAAATGTCCAACTAAAAGACCTATTACAGGATTCCCACCAGAATACTATTATGCTCAAGTTCAAGGCCAATTAGAGGTTTGTGATTTGGAATATTGTGATTTTTTAGAGTGTAAGATTGTAGAATGTTCAAAAGAAGAATGGTGTAATGATGGTGATAATTTGTATCAAGATAATGGGATGGAGAAAGGCATTTTAGTAGAAATTTATGATAATTTACTATTAAAATCTAAATATGAATATATACCTTTAGGTACATCTATAGATAAATTTGAAAAATTCCAAGATGATATTATAAATAAAGTATGTAATGACAGTAATTTAGATTATGTAGATACACTTTTTTGGAAGTTAGAAGTATACGAATGTACTTTAATCAATAGAGATAAAAAATGGTTTTCAGATGCTTTAATAAAAATTAAATCTTTTTGGGATAGTGTATTAAATCATAGAAAAATAGGTTATGAAAGTTTATTACCCAAAAAAAAAAATAAAAAAATATACGATACTTCTTTAGATTATGAAAAAAATAACAAAAAATATCAGTTTTTGGATTAAATATTATCATATTTATATTTTAATATAAGTAATGCTGAATTTTGTAAGGCTGTAATAATATTAGACACTATTAATGGTATTGAATTTATTAAAAATCCATAAACCAAAAATAAAATAGATGTCATTATAGCTAAAATTATAAAAATACTTGATATTTGGTCAGTTTGTTTTAGTTTTATTACTTTATAAAGTTGTGGGACTAAAATTAAGCATAAAAAAACTCCACCAACATATCCAACTGCGTCATATTTATTTGTATCCATTATATATTTAGTGTATATCTATCTTTAATTAGTTATATAAATAATTATATACAATATATGGGTCTGATATTACCTTTTCTTTATCAATATTTTTCTTTTCAGCTAATAATTTACACAATTCATAATATACTAATTTAAGAAATTTAGTATCTTCATTCGCTCTATGTAAATTCTTACTTTTTATTTTAAAATAAATAAGTAAAGATTTTAAATTATAACTCGGTAATTGTGGCAATAATTTTTTGGCCAATAAAAGTGTATCTATATGTTTCCATTGATAAATATATTTTGTATATCCATAAGTTTGCAATATTCTATTTAAGAATAATTTATCAAATCCATCATTATTATGTGCTATAAAAAACTTATTACCATATTTTTGATTAATAAAATCTAGTATTTTAGTCATTTCATCACATAGTGGAGGTGCGTTTTTAACCATTTCTTGAGATATTCCTGTAATTTTTTCAATTTTCTGGATAATTTCCTTCTTAGTGTTAATCAAACTAGATATTTCTTGATTATCATATGCAAAAGCATATTCTATAATATCATCATGAAATTGATTTAATCCAGTAGTTTCAAAATCGTAAAATATACAATAATTTTTTTGCAGCAAATTCCATAAATAATCCATTTATACATTTTGTACAAATAATTAATAATCAATTTTATTAAAAATAATTAATTAATTAGTTTATAGAAATATTTAATTAATTAAATAAGTTTAAAATTGAAAAAATATATAATTTATATTTTATGAAAAACGAAAGTATGGAGATTATGAATGTAATAAAACGTAATGGAGATATGGAGGAAGTGTCATTTGATAAGGTTTTAAGACGAATAAAAAATTTATCTTTAAATTTAAATGTTAATCCTACAATAATCGCTCAAAAAATATGTAATCAAATATATAATAACGTAACTACAACTGAATTAGATGAATTAGGTGCCCAATTATGTGCTTCAATAACTACCGATAATCCAGATTACGGTATATTAGCTTCTAGAATAATAATATCTAATATGCAAAAAAATACTTCGCCATCATTTTCAGAAGCAATGTATATATTATATAATAATAAAGATGTACTTGGCAATAAATCATCTTTAATTAGTGAAAAAATTTATAAAATGGTAATGGATAATAAAGAAAAATTAAATAATGTTATAAAATATGAAAGAGATTTCAGTTTTGATTATTTTGGGTTTAAAACATTAGAAAAAAGTTATTTGATGAAAGTTAATAAAAAAATTGTAGAACGCCCTCAACATATGTTAATGAGAGTTTCTTTAGGGATTCATCAAGACGATTTTAAAGAAGCTATTGAGACCTATAATTTAATGTCTGAAAAATATTTTATTCATGCTACTCCTACCTTATTTAATAGTGGTACACCACGACCCCAGTTATCATCGTGTTTCTTGTTAGCGATGAAAGATGATAGTATAGAAGGAATATATTCTACATTAAAGGATTGTGCCTTAATTTCTAAATGGGCAGGTGGTATAGGTTTATGGGCTCATAATATTCGTGCTAAAAATAGTATTATTAGAGGAACTAATGGAATATCTAATGGATTAGTACCGATGTTAAGAGTATTTAATAATACGGCTAGATATGTTGACCAAGGTGGTGGGAAGAGGAATGGTTCAATCGCGGTATATTTAGAACCATGGCATGCAGATATAGATGAATTTCTATTATTAAAAAAAAATCATGGTAATGAAGAAGATAGAGCTAGAGATTTATTTTATGCATTATGGATCCCCGATTTATTCATGAAACGTGTAAATTCAAATGATAAATGGACACTAATGTGTCCAGATGAATGCCCAGGTTTATTTGATTGTTATGGGGATGAATTTGAAAAATTGTATACACGGTATGAATCTGAGGGACGTGGAAAAAAGGTTATTAATGCACAAGATTTATGGTTTTCAATAGTAGAATCTCAAATTGAAACTGGAACACCATATTTAGTATATAAGGATGCATGTAATCGTAAGTCTAATCAACAAAATTTGGGTGTTATTAAATCTTCTAATTTATGTACAGAAATAGTAGAGTACTCGTCTAAGGATGAGTTTGCAGTTTGTAATCTGGCATCAATAGGTTTATCAAAATTTGTTAATGAAGAAAAACTAGAATATAACCATAAAAACGTTAAAGTTTATTCGGTATCTAATTGTAAATATTGTACTATGGCTAAAAATTTACTAGATAAAAATAATATAGTCTATGACGAAGAATTATTAACATCAGATACTAAATCAGATTTTATTAATAGCGTTAATACTATGTGTAATGGGGATACGTGTACATTAGTCGACAAGGATAATAGGGTGAAGTCATTTCCCCAAATATATATTGATGATAAACGTATAGGTGGTTATGTCGAATTGTTAGAATATTTAACACCTAAAAAATATTTAAATTATGATAAATTATATCATATCTCCAAAACCATAACAAAAAATTTAAATAAAGTTATAGATGTAAATTTCTATCCAGTAAAGGAGACAGAAGTATCAAATAAAAAACATCGTCCTATCGGCATAGGTGTACAGGGTTTAGCAGATGTATTTGCTTTATTAAAAATACCATTTGATAGTGATGAAGCAAAAGAAATTAATAAGAAAATTTTTGAGACTATATATTACGGTTCTTTAGAAATGTCTATGGAAATTTCAAAAAAAAGGGAGTGTAATATTAAAAGGTATCTAGAATTAAACTCAAAACAAGAGTTAAATGTAGGTGAACAATCTGAACTAGACAGTTTAAAAATACGATTAAAATTATTAGATTCGGAGTTAGATAGAGATAAATTTTTGGGTAGTTATTCTACATTTATTGGGTCACCAATGGAGAAAGGTTTATTTCAGTTTGATTTGTGGGATGGTGTTACAGAATTATACATGAAAGATAAATGGACTAAATTAAAGGCAGATATTCAAAAATATGGTATTCGAAATAGTTTACTAATTGCACCGATGCCTACTGCTTCCACTTCTCAAATTTTAGGTAATAATGAATGTATAGAACCATTTACTTCTAATATATATTTAAGAAGAGTATTAGCTGGCGAGTTTGTAGTTGTTAATAAACATTTAATTAAGGATTTAATTAATTTGGGTGTATGGAGTTCTGAAATAAAAGACCAAATAATTTTAAACCAAGGCAGTGTTCAAACTCTAAATATCCCCCAAAAGTTTAAAGACATTTATAAAACTGTTTGGGAAATAAAACAAAAAAATTTAATAGATATGGCAGTAGACCGGGGTAAATTTGTGTGTCAATCTCAAAGTTTAAATTTGTTTATGGCTAAACCAGAATTTGATAAATTAACCTCTATGCATTTCTATGCATGGTCAAAAGGTTTAAAAACTGGAATATATTATTTACGTACAAGACCTGTAGTTAGTGCACAACAATTTACTATAGACCCTAGATTAGCGTTAGCTTCTAACAATGAAGAGGTGTGTGAAAATTGTAGTGCTTAGTCAGAATCTAGTATATAGTTATTGTTAAAAATAATATTAATTTTATTTATTGTATTATAATCTATCAGACCTCTATCTATAAAATAGCCATAACAAGGTATATTTTTTGAATAGCATGTACCACTTGTCCATGTATATGTTTCATGAGTATAACGTTGAAATATAACTTCTAAATTATAATTATTTTTATATTTATATAAAATTGTAACAAATGGGCGCCCCAAAAAATCTATACCTATCATAATAGGATTTGTTACATCTTGTATATGAACATTATCAATATAATCTAATTTACAAAATGTAGATTTAAATTTTAATAATGGTATATGTATCATTTTATTAACTCCACCTAATAATTCTATAATATAATGGTAAAAATTGTTAATAATATTTAGTTTTTCGTTTTTTATTAAATCTATATAGCATGGATAAACATTTAATAAGAAATTATCTTTATCGTAAATATTTAAAAATGGATAGGATATAATTTTATTAACTATTTCTGACGGAAGTAGGGTCATTAAAATTAATATTAATTTAAAATTATAATTAATATCAATTTTAATGAATAGTATACAAAGTCTATTTATTTAACATTATTTAAAAGTAATTTAAGACTAATAAATAATATAACATTATGGAATTTAAAACAGAAACAGAAACAGAAACAGAAACTAACATTAAAGAAGATTTACCAATTAATATGGAAAATCCAGTAGAAAATCCAGTAGAAAGTCCAGTAGAGAGTGAGCATAATGAAATAGATTCATTTGAGGACCTCAATATTAAGGAGGAGTTATTAAGAGGTATCTATGCATATGGTTATGAGAAACCAAGTGCAATTCAAAGAAGAGCCATAGCTCCTCTTATTAGTGGTAGAGATATTATTGCACAAGCTCAATCTGGTACAGGAAAAACAGCTACATTTTCAATAGGTATTTTAGAATTATTAGATACAAGTCAATCGAATATTCAGTGTATTGTATTAGCACATACTAGAGAATTAGCTATACAAATAAAAGAAGTTATGACAAATTTAGGTACATATATGAATATTAAATGTGCATTAACTGTTGGTGGTACAAGTGTTAAAACTAATATAGAAGAGTTAAATGCAAGTCCTCATATCGTTATAGGTACACCTGGTAGAGTATTAGATATGATTAATAAAAAGGCATTGAGTACAAGACACTTGAAATTGTTTATTGTCGATGAAGCAGATGAGATGCTATCTAAGGTATTTTTAAATCAAATTTATGATATTTTTAGATTTTTGCCATCAGATATTCAGGTAGGTTTATTTAGTGCAACTATGCCACAAGATTTTTTTGAATTAACAAAATGTTTTATGAGAAATCCAATTAAAATTTTAGTTAAAACTGACGAACTAACATTAGAAGGTATAAAACAATTCTTTATTAATGTTGAACGAAATGAATATAAATTTGATACTTTATGTGATATTTATGATAATTTATCTTTTGCACAATCTATTATATATTGTAATTCTAAAAAAATAGTAGATGATTTATCGTTAAAATTACAGAGAAGAGACTTTCCAGTATCATATATTCATGGAGATATGTCACAAGAACATCGTAATGATATTATGGCCAAATTTCGTTCTGGGGAGGCTCGGGTATTAATTTCGACTGATTTATTGGCTAGAGGTATAGATGTACAACAGGTATCGGTTGTAATAAATTATGATGTTCCAAATAATGTTGAAAGTTATTTACATAGAATAGGACGAAGTGGACGGTTTGGTAGGAAAGGATTATCGATAAATTTTATAACTTTTTATGATATAAAAAAATTACACGAAATTGAACAATATTATTCAACGCAAATCGAGGAGCTTCCACAAGATTTTAAGAATTTAATTTAATTTAATTTATTTCTCCTAATTTTTTTTTTAGATTTATTAGATGATTGTCTTATTTTATTATATTTATTACTGAAATATGTGCGTATTAAAATTTCTGCTTTTTTTAATTTATTATTTTTTTTTGTTTTTTTAATCATTTAATATCTATTAAGAAAATATTTAAATATTTAATATATTAAATATTTATGTATTTGAGTTGGGATATTGGTATTAAAAATTTAGCATATTGTTTTATGGATTATGATACAACTAATAAAAAATTTACTATAATTCATTGGGGTATTTTAAATCTTACAGATACTAAACCTATTCCAACTTGTGTTGGGATAATAAAATCTACTTCTAAAATTTGTGGGAAAAAAGCGTCATTAATAGATACTAATAATAATTTCTATTGTGCAACACATGGGAAATGTATATTTAATATTAAGAAATATGACGAAAATCTAAAGTGTTTACATTTAAAAAAAAATAAGGAGCCATGTGGTAAATCAGCTACTTTTAAAAATGGACTTGTTGGATATTGTACACAACATTCAAAAAAATATTCAAATCTAACAAAAATAGTTAATTATAAGAATGCTTTAAAGATTCCTTTGATTAAGTTAGGAGAAAGATTATATAAAGAATTAGACAAGCATCCGGAGTTTTTAGATGCAAAAATAGTTATATTAGAAAATCAACCAGCTTTAAAAAACCCAACTATGAAAAGTATACAAATGATGCTATTTTCTTATTTTTTAATGAAAAGTAAAGTAGAGAATAAGGGATTAATCGAAGATATTATATTAATGTCTGCTAAAAATAAATTGAAAGCTTATACTGGTGAACCCATTACAAAATACGATAAACTAAAGTCGAAATATGATAGGACAAAAAAATTATCAATTGATTATTGTAAAATAATGATTACTGGGGATACAAAATGGTATGATTTTTTTATAAATTGTAAAAAGAATGATGATTTAGCAGATACCTATTTAATGAATTGCTACTATGTTATGAAAAAAAATAAACTTATTAAATAATTGCATACCAACATAATCATAGATATTATATTAAGATGTTACCACACTTTTATTTTTCTTAGGCTGTCCCATAAACCAATAAGATTAACCTAATTTATAAGTAGCATACACGTCTACTCCAATTTCAGCACATTGTTTTACCTATTAGACATTTAAAATGTCTATATCTAACACTAGGTCTGCATCTTTTCTACAAAATAAATTATTTGCACATGTATTTTTAGAATTATATAATTTTCCTACACTTTTAATTTTATAATATAGATATAAAATAAACGTACTATTTAAAAAAAAATAATATATTATTTTGTTTTAAATACTAAGTATAAGTATAAGTATAAATATTTGTATAACTTATTTATTTGAAATAAAATTATTAGTATATCTTATTTGAAAACCAATTAATTTAAGATCATCTCTAATAAAATTCATCAAAGAAGTAAAATAAATAATAGATGTTACTGAAATTGGTAGATAAAATATAAAATAATATAATTGCGTAGACCAATTTATACTACAGCCGATAATATATATATAGGATGAATATAGACATAGGTAGTATAATATTTTAGAATCTTTCTCTAATAAAAATCTGATGCTCAAAAAGCCATTAACTAAATATGCTATTGAGCTATAAATACCATAATACATTAATGCTTGCCATAAATTTGGTGTATTGAATGTTCCATAATTAATTGCAGCTAAATTTATCAATACACTAAAGGTATGATGTAATATAGTACTTAAATGATGGTTTTTAACCATTATAAGTGATACTAAATCAGAAGAACCATATATTGCACTAGCATGTTTCCATGCAATAATAGGCCATTCCTTTTTAAAAGGTTGAATAAATAAAGGAAACATAAATATTATTAACCATAATAATGTATTACATTTTAATAAATTAGAAACTACATATTTTTGTTTACTATTATCTAACTTATAATATTTATTAGAAACTAAATTTAATATTATATCATATACATAATATTGCATATATAATAAAAAACAACTAATAAGAAAGGTCTGATTTGGATGATCATAATTGTTCAAAAAATTGTAAACAAACATTAAATAATAATAATAATAATAATTAAATATTTAAATAAATTTAATGTTTATATTAGTTATTTAAAGAAATATGCGGAAATAACTATAAATATTTATCTAATATAAAAGATATGGAGGTAATTAATCTTGATTTAGGCGATGATATAAGCAAAACTTTGGACATGGGTGATTCTAATTCCAATTCTAAACCACAAAAAATAAATATTATAAAAAATGACACAAGTACTGAAAGTAAGTCTCTAAATTTAGAGCCAAATTTGTCAGTATCTTCAGGGTCTAATAGCAGTATAGGTTTAGATTTATTAATGAATAAGACTAAGAAAAAAAGTGATAGTAATTCTAGTATAAGTGGTAATAGTGAAACATTTAAACCTATTAATATTGAACCACCAAAAGAAAGTTCGAGTATTTTTAGCAAAACATCTTCTAAACCAGAAGAGAAAAAGGATAGTTTAGATGATATATTATCTGATATTAATTTAGATAGTTTAGATTTAGGAGATAGTTCAACTTCGAAAACTAGTTCTGGACCTAGTTTAAATTCAAATTCTAAACCAGAAACAATAAATTTGGATGATGATATTTTTTCTACTTTAAATACAGAACCTACACCATCTGTTGCTACACCTAAAGAAAAAACATACGAAGAACTACAAAAGGAGAAATTCGAGTTGTTATGTCAGCTAGAACGTTTAGAAAATAAAGGTATTAAAATGCAAAAGAAATTTTCAATGACATCATCCTATGAAGAAATGAAATATGAATTTGATAGAATAGTTAATAATAGAGAAGTACAACAAAGTGTAAAATTTCAACGAAAAATGTTGGTTGCTTTTGTCACAGCTATTGAATTTTTAAATAATCGTTTTGACCCAATGGATGTAAAATTAGATGGTTGGTCAGAAAGTATTCATGAAAATTTAAACGATTATGATGATGTATTTGAAGAGCTACACGAAAAATATAAATCTAAAGCTAAAATGGCACCAGAAATTAAATTATTATTAATGTTAGGTGGAAGTGGTTTTATGTTCCATTTAACTAATACGATGTTTAAATCTTCATTGCCTGGTATGGGGGATATAATGAAACAAAATCCAGACCTTATGCAACAATTTGCTAAAGCGGCAGTAAACACAATGAATACTAATGAAGATAGTGGTGGATTAGGAAATCTTATGAATGATATGGTAGATATGAGTGGACAACGTAAGAATTCTAATAGAAGAAATGTTGGAAATTCTAATGGCAAAAGGGCCGAAATGAGTGGGCCACCAGATTTAGATTCTATTTTAGAGCAATTATCTGACAATAATGTTAATAATACAAGAAGTGTAAATTTGGATTCAGATATAAGTGATAGCGATATTGATAGCAATAATACTAAAAATATAGATATTGGTAATATGGGTAGAAGAAGACGTAATAATGATGCTAGTAGTATCAACCTTGATTTATAATTATTTTTTTAAATTTTGTAGTTCATAATATTTCATAATTTGTTTTGCTTTTTCATAGTCTAATTTAGTTATTTTATAAAATTTATTTTTAGGTTTATGTATTAAACAATAAGTACTATTTTCATTAAATAGATTACTAACAAAAATTATAAATATACATGTGATTACAAAAGAAACCCATATATCTCTTGTAGAAATAAAGACAACTGTAAAAATAATAAATCTTCTGAAAATTTTATTACTCATTAATTCTTCGTGAGACGAAGACAATTCCATAGAAATATATTTAGAACCTAAATTTAATATTAACATACTCAGACCTGCTAAATATTTACTATTATTCAATGACGCTAATGAAAACTGATTATCCATACTATATTTCTAGATTTTTTTTTTACTTAATAAAACTAATATAGTTATTATAGTTATTAATCCAATACATACATCTTCAAATAAAATTAAAAACGTAATAAATAAAATTATAATAGATGATAACATATTATTAAATATATTAGGTATTTGATTATTTTTTTGAATCATAATACTAAATATTATTGATAGTATTATAATAAAATTTCTAATAGTTATTCTTTCAAACATATATTAATATAATATAAATTTATTTTATTTTATTAATATAATTATGACAATTGTAGATTCTATGAAATCTATGCAAAAATCTTCTTCAGAAAAAAAGGAGGAGATTTCAAATACCTTTGGAAAAGAAGCATTAAAAAACATGTTAAAATCTGGAATGATAGGACAAGCATATTATTTTATATTAGAAACTATAGGTGCAGAACCAGTAGATAAAGAGACTGGTGAATCTAAAAAACAACCGATGACATTTAAAATTCTAGCAGGATTTATTTTAATTTGTATTTTTCCTGCTGTTCCTATGATTTTTGTAATGATGATTTTATTTAAAATAATATTAACTTTTTCATTTATTACAAAAAAATTATAATGTAAAGAAAAATGTTATATTAATATAATGGATATTCAAAATATTTTAAAATATATGCAATATGGTGGCAGTGAAGAGGAGGGTGGCGAAGGTGAAGATGAAGGTGAATGTATCGTAAAATGTGAGGAGCAAGAACCTACTAGTAATCCTTTTAAACTTATTCTAAATTTTTTTAAATGTTGGTTGCCTATATCACCTAAAACATATAAAGAAATAAAATTGCCATGTATAATGCAAAAATTTATAAATGTTACTATTAAAATTTTTATAGGATTATTTGGAGTAATTTTAATACCTCTTTGGCCTTGGATATTAATTACTTATTATTCTTGGCATAGTTTTAATAAATTCATATTGACAGCTATATTAGGCCCACCTGGATTAGGATTAAAAGCACTAATTAGGTATATAGTAATAATTATTATTATAGTTATCGGAATGTTATTTATTTTAGATTAATTGTATCTTACAATAAATTATTTGTTAATATAATTTTCTAATAATATATTAATATGTCTTATTGTACATTGGAAGAAGCATGGGGACCTGACTATAATAAAAAGAAAAAGAAAAAAAAAGAACAAAAAATAGTTCATAGACCTATAGATACTAATGTGAACAATTCTAATTATCAAAATGTAGATTATCAAAATGTAGATTATCAAAATGTAGATTATCAAAACGTAGATTATCAAAATGTAGATAAACAAATTGAACCTACAGAATCATACAAAGAGTCTATGGAATATAAAAAGGTTGCAGATAATGTTAATTTTGAGAATATTGAAGGTTTTAATGAAAAAGAAATTGAAGGATTTAGCGATTATGAACCAAAGTCTGAAGAAATCTTAGAGGTTAGTAACATGGATAATTATCCTAAAAATTATACTGAACCTTCTAACTATGTTAGTGCTTCTAGTAATCCTGATAATAATTTAATTTTAAATCAGAATGATTATCCATTTCCTTATCAAAATAAAGAATCTAACAAAGATTCCGAAAATTTAGATAATGAAGATGAAGCTATGACAGATTCAGAAGATAATTTAGAAATAGCGGACACTAATACAATTTCGAATTTAACAGATAAAGTAGATGAAATTAATAATAAATTAAATTTTGTATTAGATAGGCTAAATCTTAAGAATCTTGAAATGAATACAAATAATGACAACGTTCATGATATTATATTATTTGTATTATTTGGTATTTTTTCATTGTTTGTTATAGATATAATCTTTAGAGCTGGAATAAGATTTTCTAAAGATATGTAATTTCTAAAGATATGTACGTTTCTAAAGATATGTAATTTTCTAAAGATATGTACGTTTCTAAATTTAATTTTCTAAAAGGTTATATGTTTTATTAGTTAATAAATCTATAGAATCTTTATCATATATTAATTTACCTGTAGGTTTATAGTCATTTATAGTCTTATATTTATTAATATTATTTTTTTGTTTTACAATATTTTTTGGTTTAGGATTTTTTTTATTATACCAAGAAATATATAATAAATTAGGATGGGTATATTTTATATCAAATCCATTATGAGTCAAACAATTAGCTAAATATAAAACACATGATTTAGTATCATATAATGGTATACCATAAATGTAACTAGGAATAGGGAAAAAACAAAAACACGAACAATCATTTTTAGATGCTTGTAAAATTCTATTGTGGCATTTTTTTAATACTTCTTCGTAAACTTCTTTTTTTTGATTTATTCTTTGTTCTCTATCTTCGTGCAATTTATCTATATTTATCATAGGAATAATTTTATTATCAATATTCATATATATTTATAATAATAAATTAAAAATAAATATTTTATTTAAAAAATAAATATATATTTCTTATTATGACTATAAAAAATTTAGTATTAAGCGGTGGTAGTGTTAAAGGAATATCATTTTTAGGCGCTTTAAAAGTATTTGAAGAATATCAAATGATAGATTCTATTAAAACTATTTGTGGTTCATCAATAGGTGCATTAATTGCAACATTAATATGTTTAAAATATACTTATATAGAATTAAGACCTATTTTCTTTAAACTAAATTTTGATAATTTACAAGATATTAATGGTTCAGATATTTTTAATTTTTTTGAAGATTATGGGTTTGATAGTGGTGAAAATTTTTTGAGAATAATAGAGATATTAATAAAGGCTAAAACTGATAATTCTAAAATAACATTTTTAGAACTATATAAAATTACAAAAATTAAATTAGTAATAACAGCGACATGTGTGAATAGTAAAAATATTGTTTATTACGATTTTGAAAAAACTCCTAATGATTGTGTTTCTATAGCTATAAGAAAATCTGTAAGTATACCATTACTTTTTAAACCTGTATTAGAAAATGATAAATACTATGTTGATGGAGCATTAATCAATAATTTTCCTATAGATATTTTTGAAAATAATATTAATAATACATTAGGTATAATAATATCTAGTGAAGAAGATAAACATACAAAAATATCTAACTTTGAAACATATTTATTATCACTTATAGAATGTAGTTATAGAGATGGTGTTAAGAAAATTATAGAAAAATATTTTAAACATATAGTTGTTATAAAAACAAATATACATTTTTTAAATTTTTTTATAACAGATGAACAGAAAGAAGAATTAATAACACTAGGATATAATACAACTATTGAATATTTAAACAAATATACAATAAAGTTATTTGACTATGGAGATTTATTAAAACCAGAATTGAAAGAACATATTATTAGCGTAAAAGATAGTAATATTACTAATTATAAATTATATAATATTAGTAATAATCCAGTAATAATGAAGGTTGATAGTTCTAGTAATGTATTATTTGGAAAAATTTATATTATTAATAATAACTTTGATGTCATAAATAAATATAAAAATATAAAGATAGATAATTTAGATTATAATTTAGAATTAAAAGATAATTTATATATCTATTTACCTAAAATAAATAAGTCTATTTTAAAAGATAAACATTTACTAACCGATGGTAAATGGATTTTAAATAATAAAAATTGATAATCACTTATTGTTTATCTATTTTGATAAATGATATATAACCAAAAAAGGTTAGAATATTGGGATTGTTTTGCACTTCATACATGGCTAATATTGTCTTCTTTTGGAATCTTTTATGCTATATTGTCATTTATTCAAGATTTAGGTGGATTAAAACAGACTAACGAATATCCTTGGATAAAGGGTGTAATAGCAATAACCTCAGGTATACTGTTTTATATTTTTATAGGACTAAGACATTTGGAGGGGGCTAGAATAAGAGGAATAGAGTTAGATTAATATTTTATATTTTGTATATGTACAGTCATGTGTTCTAAAATTTATATTTTCTGTTAACATCATTAGTATTTTACTAATTTATATTATTTTCTAATTTGATTATTGAATTATATAATCTATTTTTGTAATATACTTTATAAAACTTACCATTTATTTATAATAGACAGATGAGTGCTGGTACTTTAATTTAAAGATTTAATTATAAATTAATTAAAATACTTTAAAGTATGTGTATAAATACTTACAATGGTAAATAATCAAAAATCATTAGAAAGTATATTACAAACAAAATTAAATACAATTAATAGTAATAATGTACATAAATTTAATGA
>Ga0209634_1000880_pt1 | contig 22714 bp, 24 predicted proteins | sample LinPmetageLP40_FD_184043 | JGI IMG/M metagenome (GOLD analysis project Ga0209634, IMG submission 184043) | Marine viral communities from the Pacific Ocean - LP-40 (SPAdes) (version 2) | ecosystem: Environmental > Aquatic > Marine > Oceanic | place: Pacific Ocean | collected 2010-08-26 | reverse complement strand
AGTCATTTTATATATTATATTATTTAAACTTTATAATATAAACTTATATTTATAAATAGTTAAATATGACTATCAATCAAAATATAATATAATCTTTTTATCAGTTGATTTTAAATATGGAACAAAATTCTTTTTTTGTTGAATATCATATTCTCTGATTTTTCTTTTTTGAATTACCCAAGCTGGTAATTCCTCACCATAATAAGTTTTGTTAATATATAAATTTTTATAATGTGTATTGTAATTTTTCGTTTTTTTAAGCTGCGCTTTTTTAAGCTGCGTTTTAATATCCATATTAATATATTATATATTAATATAATATAAAAAAATGAACTTTAAAACGCATCATGCCCGAGATTATGAATATGGAAAGAAATATGAAGTAATCTTAACAAATTATTTAAACCAAAATGAAACTGATAAATACGATTTATATCCCGGTAGATATAATCCATTTGATTTATTCAATACAACAACTGATGTTGAATTAAAAACTCGTAAAGTTAATAAAGACCAATATCCAACTACAATATTTAATGCGACAAAATTGGATCATATGATAAAAAATAAGACTTATATGTTTTATTTTTTGTTTAAAGATGGATTATTTAAGTGGCCGTTCAATAAAGAACAATATGTTATTAAGAATGCTGGGACATTTGCTAGAGGTGTTGACGAGAATAAGCCTCATTGCCACGTCCCGATTGAACACTTAGAATTTGTTACTGATGAAATTACGAGTCAGTCTTAGGTTTTTTAAAAGTTGGTCCTTCGTTCGAATCGCGTTGTTCCCAGTTACCCTTCAGATCTTGAATGTAAATACCAGCTTTAAGGTTTCCACTTTTTTTTACAATTTTATATGTATAAACAGTTCTGTCACTGCCTGGTCCATCAAACCATAATTTTTGCTGTGAGGATGTTATGTTATATCCAAGTTCTTTTATTTTTTGTTCTAATTGTTTCTTTGATAATGCACCTTCAGGTTTAGATGTAGATACTTCCTTTGGTTCTGGTTTAGGTGCTGGTTTAGGTGCTGGTTTCGGTGCTGGTTTAGGTGCTGGTTTCGGTGCTGGTTTAGGTGCTGGTTTAGGTGCTGGTTTAGGTGTTGCTTTCTTTTCAATTGCTTTAACTTTAGCTTTAACAGATTGTGGTTTAGATTTGGATTCTTCCCAATGTCCAGCCTTCTTCAATCCAGCAATCATATCAGCTCTCTTCATGCTCAATTTAACATCAGGATGATTAAGCTTATTAGACCTAATATAATCTTTCATTTGTTTCATATTGAATGTAGCATTTGGTTTCATTTTGTATGGTTCTTTATTATATATAATATATTTTTTTTTATAATATTTTTATAATATGTTTTCAAATTAAATATTAATAGTTATATATGACTTTTTTATAAATATATTTTAAAATGTTTTCAAATTAAAATTATTAATTATGAACATTTGTAATATGTAACATTACTTTTAGAAAACGGTCATCTTTCCACCTCATTTTGGTATTACAACTTCTACATACCATTCCTCTACATTCTCCACTATAATGATTATGTTCTAACATAATTAATTTCTGTTCTTTACCACACCATTCACATTCAGTAGCATTGTCCCACCTATGAAATATAGTTTCTATATCATCTCCAATATGTAATTTCATCGATTTCCATCTGGCAATTTTAGTTCTCATTCTACCATAATCGCTTTGTTTCCAAAGTTTAACTCTCGCATTTTCTTTTTCTTTATTTTTATGATAATATTCTTTACATTGTTCTTTTCTTTTATCTTTTACATATTGTAATTCCCTATATCGTCTGGTATTGGCGTTACGTTCTTCTTTGTTTTTATAGGGCATCTGTAGCTTTTATGTTTATATTTTAATTTATAATGTTTTCAAATTAAATTTTATCATTTTGTTCAATACTTAATATCTCACATAATAATTGTTTATAAAGATCGGGTATATGACCCTCAGGTATTATATATTCTAAAAATTTATCTTTACTTATAGTATTATTTTTATGAGATACACAACACATTATCTTAGTTATATTTGTTTTGGCAGCTTGCTTTTCATTAAAATCAAACATTTTGGCACCCTCGCCTTGACTTGATTTTGGAAACCAACCCATTGATTTAACATATTTACGAGTAGATACTAACGTCGCTTCATGACATTGACGTTTAGCAGGACAACGTATATGACTCATTTGGAAATCATTAAATGGAAATACGAAAAGCATTTCCGGCGAACCAACAATTTTAACTTTCTGTTCTCTCATTGTATCTATTGAATGTTTAAGATAAGAAGCCATATATATATCATCATCATCCATAAATGCAAAAGTATTATTATCTGATGATTTAATTAAACGATTTCGTTTCTCTCCTATAGTTAAATGTCTTCTAGGGTCATAAGTATATTTAACTTTAATTGGGTGTAATACTTCTCTAACTCTTTTTAAAGTTGGTTCATCCATATATGGATTTGTAGGGTGGTCATCGAGTATTTCCCACGTTAATTTAGTTTTATCATAATCCATTAAATTTATATTTAAGCATGCTAATGATATAAAATTGGGTCTATCATAGGTTGGTGTTAATATTGATAATTTTGGATATTCCATATTAATATATAATATATATTTTTTATATTAACCTTTCCATAAAAATCGGACCGACCAATAATTTGCTGTATTCTTATCTTTCCAAGTTAACTCACCTTTTTTATTTCTTATACCTTTTGCTCTTGCTAAATAACTTGCCCGTTGTTGTTTAGTAGCTGTCCCACTTTTAAAATCATCTGCTCCCTTCTGACCAAAATGTATTGTAGTATATCCTTTCTTATTATTACTCTTTACATAAACCGAATATTTCTTTGTTGATGGGGTAGACCTACCTTTGAATGGTTTGTAAAGAACCGGTTTTCCTTTGCTATCTAATGGCATTATATATATTACAATTATTTTTTATAAAAATAATACATTGATTGTTTTTTTGAACCCTCTTTAAAAGTCATGCTATATGTTCCTTTTTTCGTACTATAAATTTTTAATATTTTATAACAACATTTTGAATAAATATGATCTTTATAATAAATATATCTTTTAGTTTCATTTACAATTTCTTTTCCAGAGTTTTCCATTTTATACTTTAATAATATATAATATTTAAATAATATAAACGCAATGCCTTGGTTTGTTGAAGATGTATGGGGAAGGATATTCATTGATAAAAACGGGCAAATGTATAAAGTAGAATATCCGACTTATAAAGATGCTTGTAAAAATATTAATGGTAAAATAATCCAAAAAAAAATTATATTATAATAGTATAAATGAATCCATCATCTCTTAAACAATTACTCATTGACAAATGGCATAAACCCCTTAATGATAAAACAGCTACAAAATATGTATACGACTTATATGCTCTTCACAATCGAATTTATAAAAATAAAAATATAACTAGTTTAGATTTTTTATATGATAAAGATAAAATTATGAAAGGTGCTGAATATAAAAATGATACTGATAAATATAGTTACTTAACATTCAGGAATAATTTAAATAATGTTGTTGTATGGTTAAGGGTTAATGGTAACAATGAGGAAGCCGACAAATATGTTGAACTCCGGGATTCATTTAATGATAAATATAATGATGATAATGCCACAGGTAAATTTCTAAATGAGAATCAAAAAAACAAAATGCTTTCATTTGAAAATTGGGATAATATCATTAAAACATTAAATGATAAAACAGATAGAAATAGTTCAGAGGATACTTTGCTTTTAGTCATGACGATACATAGGCATTACCCGTTGAGGAACGATTTGGGCGATATGGAGATTACCACACAAGCTAAATATGACAAATTAACTGAAACCGAAAAGGACGATAGGAATCGTATTATTAAAAATCAAAAAGGTATGAAATTTATCTTAACAAAATATAAAACTGCTGGGACTTATCATCGTAAGGAAATACCAATTACAAATGATAAAGTTAAAAAATTTTTATCTACTTGGTTTCGTAATCATAAAACTAATAAATATTTAATTCAAAATAAATTTGGACAACCCCTAGGTAATTCGGCACTGGCCGTATTGATGAATAATACTGGTTCAATATACAATGATGGATTTAACATCGGATCTACATCTATGAGGAAATCATATTTAACAAATACATTTGCTGGTGCTAAATCAGAAATGAATGCTATGTCAGAGATTATGTGCCATAGTGTAGGAACAGCTATGCATATTTATGTTAAGGAGAATGGTGATATTGTTTAATTATATATATTATGTTTTAATAATAGTCATATATTACTATTTATATTATGGTAAATAAAATGAAAATAAAAATATATAATATATATTATAATGAAAATTGATAATAGTCATACGAAGAAAGACATTACTGAAATCATTGAAACATTTAACTTTCAGATTGAAGACTACGCAGACCTAACAAAAACATATTTGTTCAAAGTGGTCGAGGCATATATTGATTGTTGTCATGACTTTGAATCTAATGCTGATTTTGCTAATCTAGATACATTAATTGATTATTTACAAAAACCTTCACAAAATCGTATAAAAATAAGTGAACGAGATAAATATATTGATATTGCTAAATCAATCATTTTTTATTGTAAGAATGATTATAAATTGAGTTTCACTGAATATCTATGCGAAGATGATCTAGTTAAGGATATTGAATTAATATGCTTATATTGTAATTTACCGACATGCTATCGGGCTGTGAATTTAATTAATAGTTCAACCAAATTTAAAAAAAAGTTTGAACCAATTATAACAGGCAAAACTAAAATACTTTTGAGGAAAAAAAAAGAAAGCAAATTACAAATGAATAATAAACTGGTAAGTAGAACCAAAGAAGATAATGGTGGTAATCCATTTTTATTAACTTTTGATTAACTAGTCCAAAACCAACTATTGATTTTATCCTCTACTTCGGGTAGATGTCTTTGTTCTTTTTCTTCATCTTCTTTAAGTATATTTTTAATTTCTTTGATTTCATTTCTAATGATTTTAAATTCAGTAAGGATTTCTAACAATAACTCTTTATTCGTTGATTGAATCATATCCATAAAAAGATATTAAAAGTTATATTATACTATTATATAATATAATAAAACTTAAGTATTTTAAAGTTCATTTTAATTTGAATTTTAAATATTTACGTTTATTAAGTTAAAATAAAACATATTATATATTATGGATATCTCAAAGTTTATCGACATACTGGAAAAACGACAAAAGGGTTGTGTTAGAAAAATAAACGTAGAAATTATTGATGGTAAAAAGAAACCAAATGGAGAACATAAAGACTGGTCTATTGAACAAATTATAAAAGATAGAGGAAGCTGGTCTTCCGTTGGTGATAAAACATTTTCAATTTCTGTGAAACACATTCCAAATTTATATGTCATAGACTTTGATGTTAAAGATGTATCCAAATCAAAATTATATGAAATTTTGAAAAATACAAAATGTTATTATACCGAAACAAATAAGGGATGGCATTATTATTGTATTATTAATAATATGGATATTTACAAAAATCAGATTAATATTGGAACTGAGGGATTAGAAATGGATTTATTGAAAGATAATAATTGCTGGGAAACTAGTAATAGGAAAGTTAATGGTGAAAAATTCACAGAATTTGAATGGGACAAAATCAATAAGTTTTTTGATGAACCTAAAATGAATTTTGCTAATCAATGGGTAACGGTTGAAGATGCTAATGACGGGTCATTAGAAGTATCAGAAACTGATATTGAGATTACCGAAGTATTGAAATGTGATGGAACTATGTTAAAAAATATGTTGATGAAATTAAAAAAAACGAGATTTGAATATACATACTGGTTAGAGGTTGGTATTGTATGTTATAATAATTTTGATGGAGATATGGCTGGATTAACAATTTGGGATGAATGGTCAAAAAAAGATTCGGGTTATTCGGGAATGCAATCTCTCCTACAGAAATGGAGTTCATTCACAGATCAAAGGGATAGGAAATTATCTTATAAACGAATTCAAAGTTGGTTAATCACTGACAATTCAGCTAATGTTTATGAAATCGCATATTATGATAATGGTGGTTATGATGCTATTACATTAGAGATGAATAAGGTATGTATATTTTATAAAGGCAATATTATTTTACTCAATGATAATTCATATGATCAATTAAAAGAATCTAATGTTAGAAGTCATTTTAAAAAATATAGTTTTAAGGTTACAGTCGGTAAACAGCAAGTAAATGTAAACCCATTTAATATTTGGTTAGAAAACTTTAACAGAAAAGATGTTGACCAAATTGTATTTAATCCAAAAGATGATTCACCTCCTAATCATTTTAATACTTGGAGAGGTTTTGTCTTTGAAAATACTGGTGATTATGATATTCATGAAGTTCAACCAGTATTAGATTTAGTTAGAGATGTATGGGCTGATGGAGATGAAGAGTTTTTCAATTATGTATTAAATTGGTTTGCTCATATTCTCCAAACCCCTTGGGAAAAGAATGGGGTATGTATTGCTCTTCAAAGTATGCAGGGGGTTGGTAAAACTTTATTAGTTAGTTTAATCGGTAAAATAATTGGGGATAGTTATTATTATACTGCTAGTTCGTTAAAACATATTTTGGGAGATTTTAATGGAGATGCAGAAGGTAAATTATTAGTTAATATGAATGAGTGTACTTGGGGTGGTGATAAAAAGCAGGAAGGGGCGTTCAAAGAATTTATTACAGATGAATCCATTGTCATCAATCGTAAAGGATTAAATACATATCGGGTTAATAATCTAGCAAATACAATCATTACAACTAATGCGGATTGGGTTGTAGCTGTTAGTCGCGACGATAGAAGGTATAATATTAGAAGGTGTAAAAATATAACTCTTCAAGAAAAAAAAGATAAATATACAAAAGAATATTATAATAAAATCGCAAATATTAAACTCCAACATTTAGCCAACTTTTTATACAATCGGGATATTAGTGAATATAATCCTAGAGTATATACTAAATCCAAATTACATAGGGAACAGACAGAAAAGGGTATGGGTTCAGTAGAATACTTTTATTCATCTATGTTATCATTAGATGTATATAGTGCGTGGCGTGAAGAAGATTTTGATTGTAAAGATTTTCATTCTAAAACTGAATTATATGAAAGATATGTTGAAAGTGTTAGAATGTGTGGATATGCGAAACCCGAATATAAAAAGGATTTCTTTAAAAAGATTTTTGAAGTATCCAATCAGGCGATATTATATCCAACTGAAAAAAAATATGCTGAATATTTTAAACTAGTTTGTCATGAAACGGCAAAAGCATATTATGAAACTGGCGTTTAGTATTATTTACTAATATATTTAAATATAATATATTATATTATATTATGAATTTTGAAGCCGTTAAAACAATACTCTCCAAAGAAATTACATTTAAAGATGATAACCAACGTTATAATTTTTATAAAAAAATAAAGAAAGATAAAGATCATGATGATTTCACTGTCCAACTAGCTTATGCTTTATTATTATATGATATTACATATCAATCACATTTAGAAAAACTAAAAGAAAAAGATGAGCAATTGGTATTATTAACCAAAGAGAATGATGAATATATGGAGAATGAATTATTAAGGGAAGTTGATGATAACGAGAAGGATAAGGAAATAGAACAATTAAGAGAAGAAAACAAACGATTATTACAACTATTAGATTTTAGTAAATAATACTTTTGATATGGTATAATTCACTAAATAACGCCTTTTTTTGAAGTGACTTCAGTTCAAATATAAAACTGACATCAGACAAAAGTGAATTGATTTAAATATGTCTGTTAATAGTGAATTATACTAATCTTAGTTGTAAATAATACTAATAATATAATAATAATATAATAATAATATAATATCAATATGTGGATTTGTCAACCACTTTTACCTTAGGTTTAGGTTTAGGTTTTGATTTCTTTTTTGTCTTTTTATCCGGTTTAGATTGTTTTCCAAATACATCTTTCTCTTTAACCTTCTTATCATCTTCTATGGTTTTCTCGAATTTAATATCTTTGGGTTCGCATTTAAAATCACTTGGGCAAGATGCTTTTTTCATTATATATATTATTTAAAATATATTATTTTTTTATATTTAATATATATATATACAATAATGTCATTAGTAATTCTGTCCAGTCAGCAAACATTTAATTCCGGGGCGAATGATCTCAATGTAGAGAGAAGTTCAACCTTTCAGAATAATTTCTCTAAAGCTGTAGAAATACCGGCAAATGCTGAAGTAGCGGTGATTTCTACTAAAATGAATCGTCAACAATTATCCACCATTGATAGTAGAACTAATTTTAAATTATATGCTGGCGAAGAATTAAGTTCATCTAAAGCCTTAAGTGATACAACTTCGGTTCCATTCACTATTGATTTATATAATAAAGGAGAATCTAATAATCTAGCACCTAGACAATTTGCGGAGAGAGTTCAAGAATCGATTGATGAATCCTTTTTTCATCCTAATTTTATTGGAACTACTTTAACATCGGCATCTTATACCGGTAAACAATATGAAGGGCTTCAATTTGTTTATACTTCAAGATTAAATGGAAGTGAATCAAGTTCTTTATCATCAACTCAATGGTTACCTTTTAATGAAGCATCAAGTGGTAATGCGAGTGTATCTACTAGTGGAACATATGGACGAATTATTCAGGGGACTGGAGCGTCCGGTGAGGGTAATAATATATTTGTAGGAACTGATAGCCCACTTGATCCTACTGGTGGTATATTTGAGTTCTCTCCATCCAATGGTGAGTCTAACACAACGGAATGGGCGGTGGGTTTATCAAGAGCATTACCGAATATCTATGGTATTGAACCAACAAAAGATTTAGATGAAGTATATCCACCTTCATTTGATGTGGGTGAAAATCCAGATGGATATTTAGGCTATTATGATTATATGATTAAATGTGGTGCTGATAGAAATATAAAAGTATACCAATGTGGATATGATGGTTTTACCCGCATGCTTGATGAAATTGATTATACGGATGCTGGTTCAACAGCAAATACATCTGCCACTGTTGCTATATACTTTACATCCGCAGATTTTTCCAAATATAAATTTGAGTTAGTAAATGAAAAACTAACTATTTCGGGTTATGATCCAGTTGGTCTCGCTTGGAAAACCATTATTGCTCCCAATACGACTACTGATATTGATTTTGACCATACAGTAGCAGCAGTAGGTCAGAATTGTTGGAGTTTGTATCCGGTTGTCGAGTTATTAGTGAGTGATGATTTTATTAAAATGGAACGATGGAATGGGGCTTATAAATCGGGTCCAGTTAATATATCATATGCTACTCAAACCTACTATGGTCAAGTCTTTTATGCTCCCGGTGTGGAAATATTTGATAATACTCAAGATCTAGAATTCAGATCATTTTATAATATACTTGCTAAAGTAAATAAAACATATGCTGGATTAAGAACTCATTCGGTTACGACTCATACGATTGATAAGAATATTGTCATGATACTAGGTGAAGAAAAACTATATACCCCCAAATATTTATTTCCTGTGAATAATTTTGATATGGCTAGTTTCTTTGGTTGGGACGTTGCAATTGTAAATGAAACATTATATGCTATTATTAATGCGTCAAAGAATGTAAGAACATTTGACCCAGTATCTAGTGTAACGGAAATGAACCTTAAGGAAGCATTCATTAAACTGGATTCATTAAATATTGAAAGTTATAATGGAGCTACATCTGATATTGGTAAAATAATATATGGTGTCCCTCGTTTCGACAATAGTGGGGCGGCAGTTGGACCCTTATATTTTGAAAACAACGATAGGTACTACCTTAAATTAAATAACGTTACTCCACTTTTACTTAATCGTATGGATGTATCAATCGTTAATGTTGATAACACTTTGGTTGGAGATTTGTATGGAAACACAGTCATTTCCTTACATATCAGAAAATCGGTCTAATATAGTTCTCTAAATTTTCTATTTTAATATAAAAAAAATATATTATATAAGTATATAAGTGAAATATGGTTAATTTTCTACCTGAAATTGTTGAAGCACCCGAACCTGAACCGCAACCGGAAGTATTTGTTGAGGAAACACCCGAATACAATGAAGAAGAAGAAGAAACTAACGATTTGGATGAAAAACTAGCAATGAATCCTAAGGAATCGGTTGAGAATGATATGTTTGAAAAAGTTAAAATTAAAGATGAACAATTAAGTGAGATTATTAATGAAGAACCACCTGTAATTGTAAAACCAGTAAAAAAACCAAAAAAAGTTATAAGTGAAAAACAACGTAATGCTTTAGCGAGAAACCGACAAATACTAGCAGACAAAAGAGCAGCAATTGCTAATCAGAAAAAAGAAATCAAAGAAAGAATAACTAAAGAAGTAAAATCAAAAGGATTACCTGATGATAATGTAAAAGTAAAAATTAATCACAAACCTGAACCAGAACCACAAAATGTAAATGTAGACGAAGCAGTATTTAATGGAATTCAGAGATACGAGACATTACGTAAAGCTCGTAAAGTTGAAAAGAAAAAACAAAAAGAAGTTGAGAAACAACAAGCCCAACTTAAATCTACAATTCAGCATGCTGTTAATGGGGGACACAAACCTCAAGTATCCAATCCATATGATAATTGTTTTAATTTTACGTTTTAATAAGTAAATATAAATAAATAAATATATATTATATTATATATAACATATAATGCAAGCACCAAAGATATTACCGGTTGTCGAGCCTCCCAATGTTAAAGCAAAACCACATCATCCTTTTTTACCAAAAGTTGGTGTAGGTGTTCCCGGCGGTGGTTCCCTACTCCTTATGTTGAGTCCCGTAAAAACGGGCAAGTCTACGATAATTTCTAACCTTTTACTCAACGAATCCTGCTACGGCCAGTTATTTTTCGATGATGTTCAGATTATGAGTAATACAATTGCCAATGATGTAACGTCCCGCTTCCTTAATAAAGCCTTCAACACACATGACCATTACGATGATAAAATTATTGATGGAATTATTAATAGACAGAAATCATTTGATAAGGCTGACCAACCTGAAATCGCATTAATACTTGATGATTGTTTAGGGTCAATTAAAAGAGAAAGTAAAGTAAATCATTTAGCATCTAGGTATCGTCATTTTAATATTAAATTATTAGTTATAAGTTCTCAAAAATTTAAGGGTTCAGTTTCACCAATTATTAGGGCGAATGCCACTGATGTAATTGTAGGTAGTCCATTCCCTAATCAAAAAGAATTACTTGCAGTAGCAGAAGAATATGGTGATTTATTTGGTGGTGCTGATAATTGGTTAAGATTATACCGCCTCGCCACACCTAATAAGTATGATTTCGCATATATGTCACTCCAAGACAATCCACCGGTAATGTATCATAATTTTGAACGAGTTATTGCTACCGGTGGTTATAAGGGGTCAGATGAAAAAGAACCAAACCCTCAATTACATTATTCTAATAATATGGATAAAGAAGATTCATAAGTTTATTAATATTTTTATTTTTTTTAATTTATATTATATATATATATATAATAAAATGTCGGTAGAAGATATGAACTATGCTTCGGCAATGAGTGAAGGGTCAAATATGACTAGAAGTGTCTCTGAACATAATGAGGCCATAAGAGAGAATAATCAGTTATTAGCTCAGGCTTGGAACCAAACTATTAATAATGATCAAGATAAACGAAAAGAAGATAAATATATTCAAGGGGGTGAGGATGCCTATGGTTCTATAACGGCGGTGGCAAGTATAGGAGATGCTATTAATCGCATACAAGCGGCAAAAGGGGGTATAGGTGGCGCTTTTAAAGCAGATGCCCAAGCAGTAGCAGATAAATTTATCGGTGCTAAAAATTATGTGTCAAAATTGGTTAGTGGTAATCCGGAAGAAGCGGCAAAAGCGGGTTCTAAATCTGTTGGTGATCCTGATGGATCTATTAATCCAACTAAACAAGCGGCAAATGCTACTGAAACTACCGCATCCCCAATCGGTGAAGAACGATTAGCACAATTAAAAGAACAAAGTCCAGCATTTGCTAGATTAAAAGCAAGATCTGCCGCCGGGGCGGATGTGACTGAAGGTGGTGGAGCAACCCCAGTAGATGCTGAAGGTAGAGTTTTACCCGTTGAACCCGTTGAACCAACAGCAAATCCACAACCTTCTGAAACTCCACCAGATTCTAAACCTGTTGACCCTAGTGGAACAACAACCGATGAAAGTGTTGTATCTAAAACGGCAGCAGCAGAAGGAAGTTCTGCTGAGGAATTAAGTTCTTCAGTTTTGAAGGGTCTTAAAACAGCAGGATCGGTTGGAAGGGTTGCTGGAATTGTTGGTGGAGTTGTTGGATTAGTTGGTGGTATTAATGACATTGCGGATGGGACATTTAAAAAAGAAGATGCAGCACATACAGTTGGTTCAGTTCTTCAAGATGCTGGTGGAATACTTGATGTAGCAAGTGTATTTTTGCCTGTTTTAGCACCAATAGCGGCAGTCACTAATGTAGCAAGTGCTATTGATTCAACTGTTAATACACTTGCTGATGATAGTGCTAGAACTGGGAAAGATGTAAAATCGGCGGCAACTCAAGCAGCAAATAATAATAAAAATATGGAAGTTAGTCCAGCATTTGCTAGCATGAGTATAATTGGATCTGCGAGAACTTCAGCAAAAGAATCAATTGCTGGATCATCATCATTTTAATTTAATTTTTATTTTTGTAAAAAAGTCAATTTTTTTATATTTTTTTTTTTATATTATATTAATATATATATATAAAATGCCTGTAAGTTCATTTTGGTCAAGTGATAACAAAATCCCAATCGGTCAATCGTCGATTGCTATTCCCAGTGATAATAATTTAAATCAGACAGCGGGTCAGAAAGTAACCTTTCGTATTCCTGCTGGAACTGAATTCATTAACCCTAAAGAAACATATCTCCGATGTGATGTTAAGATTGATATTACTGCTGGGGCAAAAACCAATCTTCAGTTAGATAGTGATATTGGAGGCCAAGTTTTAATCCGCGACATTTTCGTTAAAACTCAGCAAGGCGTAATTTTGGAGGAGATTCAGGGCTACAACACTTTAGTTGCGGCAATGTATGATTATGATACTAATGATAATTATCGTAATAAACGGGGTCTAACGGAAGGTGCCACAGTTTACAATCCTCTAGTTGGAAACGATGGCGGTTGCCCGGTCCTTCAGAAAAATGATTGTCTTAACAATCCTTACTTTAAAAGGGAAACGGCAACGTCCACTACTTCTACTGCTACTGCTTTTAAAACAATGAAAGTGTTACTGCCCTTACATACCGGCATTTTCCAAAATGATAAAGTGTTCCCAACAATGCTAACGGGTGATGTCATCGTAGAACTGGTCCTCGAAGAAAACCGACGAGTATTCCGTCAGCTAGATACTGTAAGTAAATATCGGTTCGCGGCAAATAACCCGGTATTCCTTAACATTACTGGAGCAGATGCTGCGGCGGGAATTGCTGTGGGTGACAATGTGAGTCAGATATTTATTGACCCTTCGAGAAACTCTATGAATTCTCTAGAAAACTTTCCATTTCGGGTCGGCGAGTCTTTTAAGCTGGTTGATACGACTACACTAGCAATTAGTAATGCTGGTGTAACTACTGAAGATATTGGTTCTGCCTCGGGTGTTGCCGGTGGAAGTTTCATAATCACTGGACTTGAAGAAACTGTTGGAACTGGAGCAAATACAAAAGTTAAAGTAAGTTTCGCAAGTGGTTCTCTAAGTGGTTCTGATGTTGATGGTGATTTTGTTATGTTCTCAACAGCATGCGAACACACAACCGAACTAGTTGCTAATTATGAATTATCTAATTTAGAATTAATTGTTCAGAAACTTGATATGCCTGTTGATTATAAGTCGTCTCTCTTAAATTCTATGAAAAGTGGTGGGACTATGGTTTATGATTTTCTATCGTATACTAACTATCGGTTTTCAACCCTTAAGAGTGAATCTGTTATTAACCTTCGCCTGCCACTACAAAATTCTCGGGGAAAAGCGATTTGGTGTATTCCTACTGATGCTGAAACGAGGACTTTACCTGCGAACACTGGTGCGGTTAATACTTACTTTCAATGTCAAGAGTCTGATGGTGGAGCTGTTGATTCGGCAACTGCTACCTTTAGTGATAGGGTAGGACTAGAAGGTTGTGCCGATTTCTGCCAAAATTACCAGTGGTTATATGACAACAAACTCCAGCCTAATAGAAAAGTAGAAGTTCAGAAAACTTGCGATAAAGTAAGTATCTCACAGCAGCATTTGGTTGAACTTGAGAAAGCACTTGCTATGGGTGGATTAGAATGTAGGTCATTCCGTAAATTTAATCGTAATTTTATAATCGGTCGGGCTCTCGCATTAGGTGATGGCAGTTATGATACTCGATCAAAAGATTTCTCGTTACAATTAGAATACAACGGTGCCACAACTCAGCAAGTCAATAAACTTTGGAATTGTTACTGCTGTCATATTCGGGGTCTTCAGATTTCGGGAGATCGGGTTCAAGTTGTTCTATAAATATTTTATAATCAATTTTTATTTTTTTATTTTTACATTTTTTTTATAAAAGTTTTATTTTTTTATATATAATATATATATATATACAATAATGTCTAAGAATTACAACCTTTCCATATCCCCGGCGAATCATTTAGCAAATGCTACTGTTAGTTATAAAAATGGCAACCCGGTGGTAAGATTTGAAATTGGTGAATCCAATAGAGTTTTACTTCCGTCTTCCTTAAGATTAGTTGGAAGCTATCACGTATACAAAGATGCTTCTCGAGGTGTTCCAGTTGAGGCTACGGCACTCGAAACCCCTTCCAATCTAGGTGTATACGCAACACTAGATAGTTTATCGTTTAGAACCCAGCGATCCAAATCTGAAATTGAAACCATTTCTGGATACAACAGATTTATGAGTACATACCTTCCGGTAACCAGTTCTCTTCAAGATGGAATTGGCCACTTAGGTGAGAGTGCATTAGTTGCTCCCAATCCTCAGTTTAATAAAGAAACTGTTGTAAATAATGCTTCGGTTACAACTGGAAATTCATTCTGTATTCCGTTGATTTCTGGATTTACGAGTTCAAATAACCCTTACCCACTTTATAATCAGGGGGTTGAGGTAACATTACAATTGTCGCCAGACAGTCAAGTAATGTTTAGCACCGGAACTGATAGTTCTGCTTTTGTAAATGGTTTTTATGAATTTAAAGATCTTAAACTTATATGTGAAGTTGTTGATACTGGTGAGTCTCCCGACCCTTCGGCTCCCCTAACATATGAATACAATAGTATTACTACATTCTACAATACCATTAACTCGACGAATGCTCAGATTTCTCTGAACCTAGGTCAGTCTAGGGTTCTAGGTGTTTTCGGTTCATTCGTTCCAACTAGTTTCATTAATAATTTAACTCAGAATGGGCTGGCTACACTATACCCGAGGAAATCGGCAACGGCGGCAGCAGCAATAGAACAGATTGTATTTACGAGAGGTGGAGAACGTTTCCCTCTCATTTACAATTTAGATACACTACAGAAAACAACTCCAACGGACGAATCGGCAGATCCTCAAGTTGTTCGCAATTTCATGAATGCTATTGTTGAATTCTCAAAACTCAATCGCACCAATGCTTCTCCGGTTAATACATTTGTTGAGTCTGATGGAACTTATGGATACAAAGAAACCATTCAGGGAGGTTCGGCGGGTGCTGGTATCGGTTGTGCGATGGATGTGATAAGTGGTCAAGGGGTTGATTTCTCTAGGGTCCCCTTCGGTATTCAGATGGAACTGGATTTAGATTTAGATTTCCCGAATGCTCTATACCTATACATACATTCTAAGAACACTCTAGTTATGTCGGGCGACTCCATTCAAGTTCTTCACTAAATATAATAAAAAATAATTCAAAAAAATAAAAAATAAAGTATATTTTTTTTATGTTATAAATAATATATAACATAATTATGGAACGATCTTCAAGTCAAGCCGTATCTACTCAACCCCCATCTGCTATGCCTTCTAAATCCCAGATACCGGATCTGGTTCGCATAGGATCCATTCCAACGAATACCCAAATGGATGTAGAAACTTCTATGTTAGAACCAGTTCAGCATAGTCAGTCTACTTGCCGTTTTGTTTTTGAAAACAAAGGTATCCTTCATTCACACAGCAAGCTAATATTTTCATTAACCGATCCCAGTTCTACTGAGAATTGTTATTACCCAGTTAATATTGGTGTCCACGCACTTATCAAATCTGCTCGTTTATCGAGTGGTGGAAAAACTTTAATTGAAATTCAAGATCATAATGTGCTTACCGCATATGAGTCTATGTTTTTAGCTAACGAGCATAATGTAGAAAAAGAAATGTTTTCTACTGGACGCATGATGAACCACAATTTTAAATATGATATTAATGCTTCGGGTGCTAAAGCTCAGGGTGTTTACCTAGATAATAAAATGGATTTTAATGCTGTAGCTGGTGAATATAATATGCCAACTGTATTAGAAATTGCCAATGAAGCAAATCTTCAGATTGCTCTATCGGATCTTTTCCCATTCCTTAGGTCTCAGCAGTTACCTCTATTTATGATGCAAGAGCAGTTAACACTCGAACTCACATTCGAACCTAGTGCTGGTCGCCAATGGCAAGCTGGAGTAGAAGATATTGTTTTTAATATTGATACCAGTGAAACTAAATTAATCGCAGATTATATTTTCTACCCTCAACCTATGATGGATGCTTTTGCGAGTGCCAATAGTGATTTAACTCTAACCTATATGAATTACCGACTTTCTAAAACTACCATTGATGCTGGGACTTCTCTTAAAGTCAGAAATGTTGGTGGTAATGGTCGCATTTGTACTAAAATTATTGCTGGTCTTCAAGATGATGCTTTAACGGGTGTTATTAATATGTTAGGTAAATATTCCTCTATCTTCCCGGAAGGTTCTGGGACTTCGGCAGGGTCTGTAACTGTTAATGTTAAATACAATAATCACCTATTATATCCGCTGGATGTAAGTAATTCGGCACAGCATCAACATAACACTGCCCAAGCTCAGGGGATGGTTCCATTTGTAACTCGTTTCGAATATTCGGGAGAAGGTGGTGAATCTGCTATGAGTGTTGACACTCTCGAAGGTGCCAATCTTAGGTCTAACTTAGGAAATTCGTTCGGCTGGTTGGCACACCGCCTCAATCGTAATGAACGTATTAATAGTCGGGGTATTGAATACCATACGACTTATGCTACTAATGGTGGTTCTAGGACTCAGCGAGTATACCTCGAGTTAGTTCGTATGGCTGTTTTATCCGGTGGTAAATTCACAGTTATGGATGCTTAAATAGTTATATATTACTTTTTTTATTTTATAAAGTAAATATAAATAAATGTAAAATAATTGTATAAGTAATTTTTTTAAAATATTTTTCTTTTATACTATATATATATATATAGATAATGTCAATAGAACCTGACGTAGTGTCATATTTGGATACAACATTAATCGAATGTTCCCGTCAACAATCTATACAATTTGATGATGTTAATAGAAGCGAGACAGATTCTTCCAATGCTTTATTTACTAATAGTCAATCATATGGTATTCAAGTAGATGAAGGTGATAAAATTAGTTTAAATTCAGCATATGTTTCTGAAGTCGGTGCTGGTTCTGAAGTTATAGAATTTACTGGAATACCCACCGGGGATACATATGAAGTAGAATATACAAATACTAGTTATACCTCCCCTATATCAATTTCAGAATCTACAGCATTTAATCCATTTTTATTAGATGCTGTTGGTGATATAGAATTTGGACCGCCATTTATACGTTACAATGGAAACAATAATGTTGAATTCAGAGTAGAGAATACATCTAATATAAAAAAAACATTTAATATTGTAGATAATGAAATTAATTTTTCAGTAGGTTATTATAAAAATACAAATGGAGAAAATTATTTTCATTTACCTAGAAGATGGGCAAGTGCGATTAGTTATCCTGATATTGCAGATATGAATGCGAGTAAACAGGGGAGTGATACTGATTCTACGGAAGAATTAGTCTTAAGACATTTAAGAAAAAGTTGGGTAGGTAATATAAATGGAATTAGCTCTAGAACTGCTGGAGAGGTAAATGTGCCGACTTGGAGGCGAAACGGACATATATTAGATATCCCCACATATTCTCAAAGATGTCAAGATGATTGGCAGATTGTAAGTGGAAATTTGGGAGTTAGAACGTTTAGTGGAACAGATGGTAAACAAAATTCAGGAAATACACGCGTTTATAAAAGAAAAAATGGTAATGAAAGATATAAGATATTTCAAAGGGATCAAACTACTTGGTTTCCGGAGCAAGATGCTAAAACAACATTTGATTATAAAAATTTATTAGACACACAGCAAGACATAGCATTACATGGTTTTGTTGAATACAAAGAATTAAAAACATTAAATGTAGATGTGGGATTTGATACGCCTTCTAATATTGCTACAAATCTAACTGAACAATTATCCGAAATATTACCAGCACAACCGATAAAATTATTAGTAGACAATGGACCCACTACTTTCGCGTCAAATATAGCAACTGAATTAATAATTGGAAATAAAAATGAATCTACATTATTAAAAGCATTTAGAGCAACTACTTTATCAGATTTTAATGAAACAAATAGTCGTAGATATATGTCGGGTAGAAATGCTTCCGGATCAGTAACTGGTTCGGATACATATGCATTTAATCAATCGACATTAAATTGGTCAAATTCATTTTACAACATTGGTGTAAAAAGACCTGATTTATTTATAAAGGGAAGATATTTAGGAAAACAAATAACGGTAAAAGAACCAATTGAAATAAGTTCATCAGCTGTTAATAATATAATTACAAATATTAAATGGGAGGAAATTAATCCCACAACTCAAAATAAATATTTAATAGATTTTGCGAATTTCTTTGATAGTCAAGAATTATATCCTGAAGTATTTGAGTATGGATATGTAGAGAATGCTCCCAATAGTTCTTATGTGGGTATAGATAAATCAAGATATATCCATATTAATACATCATATACACCGGGGACAATATTAGGTTGTGATAATTGGTTAGACAGTGCTTCTGATACGGCAATTACCGGTGCTGGTAATATTAGTGGTTCTTCATCAAGTCCTCTATGGATTGGTTATATTCCTTCACAAAAAAATAATAGGAATTTTGATACAAATGGAGATAATTTAACAAACACTTGGGGTGGTTTCGCTCATAAATTTTTAGCAAGTGATGGTTTTGAATATATTGCATTTGATACAGCCGCAACTCAAAGTTTAGTAAATACTCCTGATTTATTTGATTCGACTAATTATATATTGGCTGGTAGGTGTATTGGTTTTGATTGGCATTTTAGTGCTTATGGTACTTCCTGTATAGCTCTATATAATGGAAATACAACATTTGGATATGTAGATTTAAAAGATACTCGACCAATTGCGGATACTAGGCATACTAGCATACAACAACAGAGAGATTTAAATGGTAATATGATATTATTATATGATAAAGCACCCTATGTATATTTAGGTTCTCCTTCACCATTAATTAATTTTGATACTACTATAAGTAGATTTACAATATCGGGACTTCATTCACCTGAATATATAGGAAATCAATCTGGAGCTGGGGGTTTTTGGGATGATGCACCGGATAAAGCCGTTAAACCGGATCAAATTGTATATTATATAAATAAACGCATGAAGCATAACACATTTTGTCCTGATATGGTTCCGTATAATTGGTCGCGAGAATATGGATCCGGTGCGTCCGGATCAACTGACCAATATACATTCCCAATGAATGAAAATATAGTTCCTTATATTGAATATGATACTAATAGTGGAATTCTATGGGAAACATTTGGTTCAGATAGAAAGAATTGGAATAATAATAGTTTACTAGGTATTTTAGGTTTTTCATATGATGCTCTGAATCCAACTACATTTACAAATATAAATACTAGATATAATGGAACTACTAGCAAACCAAATACTAATGGTATTACAACAAATGGAACAGTAATACCAATTGATTATTTGGCGAGATCACAAAATCCATATGGACTACCAGTATATAATAACACCGTAAGTGTCGCAAATCAGCAGGGATATTTCCTAGATGTTAATATTAAAGGTGGTATGGGAATTAAAACACTAGCATATTCAGATAATTTACCCCCTATTGTAAGAGATACTGAATCAAGTGTTATTAGAGCAACCAATTTGCCTAAGAAAACAACTAGACCATATTATTTAATAAGATCTAATATAATTCAACAAAATAATTTTATGGGTGGTGCGGGAGCAGTATTACCAGTTATTGGTTTGGTAGATAAAAAGAATGGCGATGCTGATTATTATACAACTGATGGGGGAGGTGTAGAATTTACGGCAACTCAACCATTTGTTATATCTAGTATTACAACAAGCATTCACGCACCTAATGGTGAATTGGCAACAATTGATGGAGATAGTTCAGTTATTTATAAAATTATTAAAAATAAATCTATAACAACCAATCTCTCTCAAGTTGTAATGAGTAATATACCTTCTCAAAAATAATACTATTTTTTATAAAATAATATATCTCCATATAAAATAATATATATATATAATATTTATAATTTATAAATAGTTAAATATGACTATAAATAATATATAATCAATAATATAAAAGTATTAATCTATATATAATATATAATGGATAAAATTGCTTTTCTCATTCCTTCCACTTCAAACAATAGATACTGGGCTTCGTATGACCAAACCTATTTATATAAATCATTAGATATGTTAAATAAACATTATTCCAGTATTCATATTTATATTTCATATGATAAAGATGATAAATTATATTCAACAGAAATGGAGAAAATTATAAGTCAATATAAAAAACTAAAATGTAAATTAATTGTTAATGATGATATTGATAAGGGAGACGTCGTTCAGCATTGGAATAGATTATTAGAAATAGCATGTGATGATGGTATTGAATATATGTATTTAATTGGAGACGATATCCAATATCCAGATAATAATGAATGGTTAACAAATATGATTAATAAATTAAACGAAAATAATAATATTGGTTTTTCAGCTGGTGATAGTGGTAATCCAAAGTTGCCTATGACACAATTTCTTATTCATAAAACACATTACGACATATTTGGTTTTGCTTTTAATCCAATGATTAAGAATTGGTTTTGTGATAACTATATGAATGAATTATATCCAAAAAGATATATTAATTATTTTGAAGATATTAAGTTATTAAACACTGGTGGTGAACCCCGTTATCAACCATTAGATCACTCCAAATTGTATAAAGCTCTGGTTAGGAGAGATAAGCCAAAGTTAAAACCATATATTTAATAATATATGTTTATATAATAGTCATATATGACTAATTATGAAATATAAATATAATATCATTTATAATTTAAATGTAAATCCCATTAATGATAAAAAATTAATGATAGATTGATAGGTGTATAGTTCCTCGTTACGTTGATTTTCATAGTAGTTTTCCCAAAAGTTATTTTGACTACCTTCCATTTTTGACTTAAATATTATATAATATATAATATATAATATTTATATGGATTTGGAAAATGAAAATTATGAATCAAAAATCGCATTAGTCATTCCAATCAAGTTAAATAATGAACGGCTTCCCGGTAAAACGTTTCTCCCCTTACATAACAAACCCTTATGTGAATATACATTTGATAGGTGTGTGGAATTTAAAATTTATATGAAAAATAATTTTAATATTAAAATTGATTTATATGTTTATTGTTCTGATGATGAGATATGTAATTGGTTACCAAATCCACATATTACATTTGTCCAACGTCCAAAATTATTAGATGATAATAATATTCTCATGAATCAAGTATTATCTAGTTTTGAAGATACAATTAAAGCAGATTGGTATTTGGTACAATTTATCACCTGTCCCTATTTAAAAGTTAGTTCAATGGTAGAAGCATTCATGAAAATGATTAATTTTGGTTATGATTCTATTTATTCTATCCAAAAAATATCATCATTTGTAGATTATGATCATCATCCACTTAATTACAATCCCCTAGCTGTTGAGAGAACTCAGGATTTAAAACATATTGAAATTCATTCTAATGGTTTTTATTTTATGAGTAAAAATGTTATTAAAATGGGTAGACGAACGGGTCATTGTCCCGCATCGTATGTTGTTAGTGATATTGAGGCAGTTGATATTGATACTGAAGCTGATTTACTATTTGCCAATATGATTAAGTCTCCATAAAATATTTATTTTATATATTATATTTATTTTTATAAAATAGTTATATATGACAAAAAAAAAATAAAAGAAAACATATATTCAACATAAATTTTATAAAAAAAAAATAAAAATAATTTTTGAGACGTAATCCAGTCTTAAAATTTTTATTTTTTTTAAAAATCGTTCATCATTAGCGAAAA
>Ga0209634_1000878_pt1 | contig 22725 bp, 20 predicted proteins | sample LinPmetageLP40_FD_184043 | JGI IMG/M metagenome (GOLD analysis project Ga0209634, IMG submission 184043) | Marine viral communities from the Pacific Ocean - LP-40 (SPAdes) (version 2) | ecosystem: Environmental > Aquatic > Marine > Oceanic | place: Pacific Ocean | collected 2010-08-26 | reverse complement strand
CAACAAAACATCCTCCCAAATCAACACCCTAGATACCCATATAAACCTCAGCCTAAAACGCCCAGCGTGAACATATCCTCGCAATAACTATCAAGTTCCGATAGAATGCGTCCGCTTAAACCCACAGGGTAAGCACTAATTTAAACCCTCTTTTGTTAAGGATGTGGCCTTGAACCTGCAACTATCTGATCGTGTTCAAAGCATTAAGCCCTCACCTACCCTAGCCGTAACCAATCGCGCTGCGGAATTGCGTGCTGCTGGCCAAGATATCATCGGCCTAGGTGCCGGCGAGCCAGATTTCGATACGCCAGAACACATTAAAACGGCGGCGATTAATGCGATTAATTCAGGCTTTACCAAGTACACCGCCGTTGACGGCACACCTGATCTTAAAAAAGCCATCATTAACAAATTCAAACGTGACAACGGCTTAAACTATGAAGCCAACCAAATTTTGGTTTCTTGCGGTGGTAAGCAAAGCTTCTTTAACTTAAGCCTTGCATTACTCAACCCTGGCGATGAAGTGGTGATTCCAGCGCCTTACTGGGTAAGCTACCCAGATATGGTATTAATCGCTGAAGGCGTACCTGTTGTGATTGAGACAGGCGCGGACGCGCGCTTTAAAATTACCGCAGAGCAATTAGAAGCCGCCATCACACCTAAAACCAAATTAGTGGTACTCAACAGCCCGTCAAACCCTTCTGGCATGGCTTACACCAAGGCTGAATTAGAAGCACTGGGCGCTGTGTTGCGTAAATACCCTGATGTATTGATCGCTACCGATGACATGTACGAGCCTATTTTATGGACCGAAGAGCCATTTAATAACATCGTCACCGCCAACCCAGATTTATACGAGCGCACAATCGTATTAAACGGTGTATCAAAAGCATACAGCATGACAGGTTGGCGTATTGGTTATGCTGCAGGGCCGCAACCTCTAATTGCATCCATGAAGAAAATTCAAAGCCAGAGCACCTCTAGCCCAACGTCTATTGCTCAAGTGGCCGCACAAGCTGCGCTTGATGGCGACCAGAAATGCGTGAAAGACATGGTTAAAGTCTTCAAGCAGCGCCATGATTATATGGTTGAAGCTCTAAACGCCATCGACGGCATTGAATGCCTAAAAGGTGACGGCACCTTCTACTTATTCCCAGACTTCTCTGGCGCACAGAAAAAACTTAACTGTGAAACAGATACCGACCTAGCTGAAAAACTACTAGAAGCAGGCGTTGCGCTTGTTCCAGGCAGCGCATTCGGCACTCCGGGCCACATGCGCATCAGCTTTGCTACCAGTGATGAAAACCTGCAGAAAGCCGTTGAGCGCCTAACCAAAGCACTTGGTTAATATTAAAACTCACTTTTAACAAACAAAAAAACCGCCTAGGCGGTTTTTTTTGTTTATAGCAGCAGAGTAACCAGTAAAAACTCCGCCCAGCGTGATCCGCGAATGAAATAAATGCCTTGGGAATACGATCGAAAAACGTTCAAATCCACATCCGTTAGAAATAAAAGGTACGAACCCGCACCCGCGGGTGAAAAAGCAGTACAAACCACTGTGTCACTTTAGCCATATTCAATGATAAACTGCGGAAAATTTACAAGTGATCAACCCATAATGACCCACAAGATATTTGTCATCAACCTAGATGAACGCCCAGATAAATTTAAAAACGCCGAAGATCAGCTAATAGCACAAGGGCTCAGCTGTGAGCGTATTTCAGCTGTACGCGGAAGCAACCTCACACAAGAGCAAATTGAACAAGCCTATGACAAAGAGGCCAATAAACAACGCTACATGAAGACCATGTCAGTAGGTGAAATTGGTTGCTACATGAGCCACCGTGCAGCATGGCAAAAAATAGTCGATGAGAACCTAGATTACGCGATCATTCTTGAGGATGACTGCAAACTCGAAGCGGATTTCCACATACTCCCCTCGCTACTTGACCAACTTAAAGACTGGGATTACATCAAGCTCACTGGCCCACGTGGGCGAAAGAAAATACAAGCCACAGCTGAAGTAAGCAATGGTTACAGTATTGCGCATTACAACAAGGTCCCTATTTCTACACCAGGGCAGGTTGTTTCTTTAAAAGGAGCTAAAACCTTACTTAATAACAGCCAGCCATTTTTTAGGCCCGTAGACGTGGATTTACAACAGTACTGGGAAAGGAAAGTGGACATTATTGGCATAGAGCCAAAACTGGTAGACACCGCAGGCTTTGATAGCGACATCACCGCCATGGATAAAGCATCCGCCCGTTCAGTGAAAACCAAGTTTTGGCCAAGGGTGAAGTTTAGAGCCATATCAGCCTTTTTAAATACAAAAGCCAGCAGGTTGCGACCTAATATTACAGCCTACGTAAAAGATCACTAAACCATGATAGATAAAATAAAAAACAACGGCTGGGCCATTGGCCTAGGGGCGCTGTGCTGTATTTATTTTGCGATCCAACCTTTTGACCGCCACCTGGCTGACATATTTTGGATAATACTCAGCCTGACTGGCATGGCATTTTTAGCATGGGCAAGACTAAACAAACAAACATTAGAGACGCCAAAACCACTTCAATACGCATTATGGTTATGCGCGATATTACCAGTTGTTTCGATTATTTCGTATTTAGCCTCGCCCATTACAAACCTACCCATTAATTTATTAGAGCCTGATTTGCGATGGTGGTTAATCATCCCTATTATTCTTGCTATGCGTGCCAACGCCATAGGCCCGAAGTGGCTACTCGTTTTTTTGACCACTTATACCCTCGCTACCTTTATTTCAGCAGGGCTTGAGACAAACTGGTACAGTAATCTTTCAATCCGCGCCAATGGGGACGAAAACGCGGTACCCTATGGCATGTTTAACGCAACCATTGCGGCGCTATTGCTAACCCTATTTGTTAGCCCGTACATAAAGTCACAATTTAGCTCCAAGAAAGTCACCATACTAGTTAGAACTACAATTCTCGTACTGTGTGCCCTTGCCACACTGGCCGCCATTGCAAGCGGAACACGGGCTGCACTGATTTTGATCCCCATTACTATTGTGTTTATATATCTGCTGCATTACCCATTAAAAAAATCGATCCCCATTGCAACCGGCTTAGTTGTTTTATTGATCACCAGCGTGTGGTTATCGCCACCCAATGCCGTTAAAAGCAAAATGGCAAACGCATACGACAACACCTATCATTTTTTTGCCGTAGGCGACCGGGCAAGCAAATTGACCAGTGTTGGTCAGCGCTTAGAGCAATGGCGAGAAAGTTGGTGTATTTTTAAAATTACCCCAATAACAGGCTCCGGCCCTCGATCATTCAGTGAAGCTCACCAGACTTATGGCGGTACACAATACTGTAATGCCACCCAATACCGGGATCATGGTGATTACCAAGCCCATAGCCTCTACTTTAACCACCTGGGCACCCTTGGCATTATCGGCGTACTCTCTATGGGATTGTGGTTTGCTTATAGTATTCGAATAAGCTGGCAAAGACGAAATACGCTAAACCCAACCATCGAACTGGGCAGCAGCCTAATGCTAGTGACGATTTTATGCTTTTTTGTTAATGGCATCACATTGGATTTATGGTTTAAAAACCATGTAATGGACAAACATACCTTAATTTGGGCGCTCCCCTTACTGCTCATATTCTACAAACAAAGTGAAAGTAAAAAAATGAACGACGAAAACCCGTAAGGCATTATAGCTAGCTGGTTATTTATAGGTAAGGTATTGACAATATCTTCAAAATCAATAAGATACGTAGCAGTTGTTCCTCGATAGCTCAGTTGGTAGAGCAGTAGACTGTTAATCTATTGGTCACTGGTTCGAGTCCAGTTCGAGGAGCCACTTTTAAGCTATACTGAGTCTCAGGATAGAGATGAGGCCACCGCATGCTAGACTTCTTATTGAACGCTCCCCGTTCAACTAAACGTATTATTACCTTAAGTTTTGATTTATTTGCAATCCCCCTAGCAATATATGCGGCACTTGCCCTTAGGCATGGCGAATGGCTTATCCCCTTAGATCAATCTTTAGCCATAGTCATGCTAAGCACCACGTTACTAACTACCGCTATTTTCATCAGGTTGGGCTTATATCGTGCCGTTGTTCGCTTTATGGCAGCAAAGGCATTTAGCAACCTAGCATTAGGCATTAGTATCTCTGCCCTCGTATTGGCCAGCGCATCGTTTCTTAGCCAAGCCAATTTACCAAGGTCCAGCATTATCATTTATTGGTTTACCGCGTTTGCATTATTGGGCATGCCACGCTTATTTATTCGCAACATTGTTAGCCAGCTAAACAATTCAAAACGTGAATCTGTTCTGGTTTACGGCGCAGGCAATCAAGGTATTGCACTTGTGCATGCACTGGCAAACAGTGAACAGTTTCGCCCCATTGCCTTGATCGATGACGACAACAAAAAACAAGGTACCGTTATAAACAGCCTAAAAGTTCACTCACCTGAGGACACATGCAAACTGGCTGAACAATTTTCCGCTAAAAAAATATTATTGGCCTTAGGTAATACATCCATATCTAAGCGTAAACAACTAATAGAAAACCTTGCAGATACCTCACTAGAAATATTAACCACCCCTGCCGTGCAAGACATTATTAGTGGCAAAGCTAAAATTGAAGAAGTCAAAGACGTTGAAATTGAAGACCTTTTAGGGCGCGATTGTGTATCACCTGATAAAGCATTAATTAGCCAAAACATAAAAGACAAAGTGGTTTTAGTCACAGGTGCGGGGGGCAGCATAGGTTCAGAGCTTTGTCGCCAAATTATTACCCAGCAACCTACAAAATTGATTTTACTTGAACTCAATGAATTCAGCCTTTACAACATAGAGCAAGAGCTTAATCAATACTGCGATAGCCACAAGCAATGCCATACTGAAATCATCTCTATTTTAGGCTCGGTACAAAAACAAAATCGCCTAGAAACCATATTCTCAACCTTTGGCGTGCAAACCATCTATCATGCAGCCGCCTACAAACACGTTCCCATGGTCGAGCATAATGTGGTTGAAGGTGTACGAAACAACGTATTTGGTACATGGTACTGCGCAGAGGCCGCCATAAAAGCAGGCGTTGAGCGCTTTGTACTAATAAGCACCGACAAAGCCGTACGCCCTACTAATGTTATGGGAGCCAGCAAGCGCCTAGCCGAACTGGTATTGCAAGCTCTTGCCCAACGCCAAACAGAAACATTATTTTGCATGGTACGGTTTGGTAATGTACTGGGTAGCTCCGGCTCGGTAGTTCCGTTGTTTCGTAAACAAATTAAAGATGGCGGACCTATTACCGTCACCCACCCTGATATTATCCGTTATTTTATGACCATACCGGAAGCCAGCCAACTTGTCATACAAGCGGGCGCTATGGGCAAGGGCGGCGATGTCTTTGTATTAGATATGGGTGAGCCCGTTAAAATTGTTAGCCTTGCACAAAAAATGATTCGTTTATCTGGCTTAACCGAAAAAACAAACACTCACCCGAATGGTGATATAACCATTGAATTTAGTGGCCTACGCCCTGGTGAGAAACTATATGAAGAACTCCTTATTGGTGACAATGTAGAAGGCAGTGGTCACCCTAGAATCATGACAGCCAATGAAGTTCACCTTAACTGGCCCGAAACACACAACCTACTTAACCGTTTAGATAAAGCATGCCATGAGTTTAAAGTAGAAGATGTGATCAGTTTATTACTAGAAGCCCCTGCCGCCTTTAATAAACAAGGTGATAACCCTGATTGGGTATTTAATCAATCTATAAAAAATGGCGCTTGTTAGCGCCACCTCCTCTTTACCGCGCACGCGGGAAACTGCAGCAATCGCCAAAAGAACGAATTACAAACCATATGAGAAAAAGCGACTACCTCACAATATACGAGGTTGCGCCGCGACCGATTCACCATCCCGTCTAAGAATGCTCACAGAAACAGCTTACTATAATTATTTCTGAGCTTTAGCCAAAACCTCTGCCAGTACTTCACAAGTCTTATCAATTTCAGATTTAGTAAGTGTAGGGTGAACCAAAAACATCAGACTAGTTTCACCCAACTCTTTAGCATTCTTTAATCGCTCTTTAGGTCTAAACCCAGTATCGTCAAACGCTTTTTCTAAATACACTTCTGAGCAACTACCTTGAAAACACGGTACACCCTTTAATGTGATTTCATCAATGATGCGATCACGACTCCAGCCTTCATTTAACTGCTCGGTTACAACAAACATATAATGCTTATATTCCGCATGCTCAATATAGTCAGGCACATCAAAAGTGCGAATAACACTGAATGGTTTTACAGCTTCATCAATCGCTTTAGCATTCGCTTGACGCCTAGCTGTCCAATCTGACATACGGGTTAACTGAATACGCCCAATAACGGCTTGCATTTCTGTCATACGCCAATTGGTGCCAAAGCTTTCATGCAACCAGCGGAAACCTGGAGTATGCTCACGTTCGTAAACCGCCTCATAACTTTTACCATGATCTTTGTAAGACCACATTTTACGCCACATTGTTTCATCATTGGTGGTAACCATTCCACCCTCACCACCCGTGGTCATAATTTTATCCTGGCAAAACGACCAACAACCAATGTGACCAATAGAACCCACAGACCTACCTTTATAAGAAGCTCCGTGAGCCTGAGCACAATCCTCTATTACAAAAAAATCATGCTTTTTAGAAAGCGCCATTATGCTATCCATATCCGCAGGCATTCCCGCTAAGTGAACCACAATCACTGCTTTTGTTTTAGCTGTTATAACCTTTTCAATTTCAACCGCTTCGATATTTTGAGAATTTAAATCCACATCAGCAAAAACAGGAACCGCCCCAGCTGTGATAACAGAAGATACCGAAGCTAAAAATGTACGGGGGGTAACGATGACTTCATCCCCATCACAAACACCCAAAGCTTTAAGCGCCAGATCCAAAGCTAAAGTGCCATTAGCAACCGCTACTGCATGAGAGCATCCAGAAAAAGTAGCAAACTCTTTTTCGAAAACACGACATTCTTGGCCAGTCCAATAATTAACTTTATTTGAAAGTACCACATCACGAACTGCATTCGCTTCTTTTTCAGTAAAGGAAGGCCAAGGGGAAAAAGGTGAATTTAACATTTCTATTTACGCTCTAAAATTACTGCAGGGTTTCCAATCACAACTACACCAGGCGGTACACTCTTAGTTACTACAGCCCCCATTCCAACAATAGCACCACGCCCTATAACTAAAGGCTTTTCAGGGCTTCCTTGCTTTAAGATCGCTCCGGTACCGATATAAGCATGATCCTCAATATGGACATTTCCATTGCAGTGCACTCTTGGTGCAAAAGTAACATAATCACCGATCACACAATCATGAGCAACGTAACTGTATATATTCGCATGAAAGTGCTTTCCAATTTTAATATTGGAAGTCAAGTGAGTAAAATGGCACAAAATTGAACTCTTACCCAAGTCAACATTATCCAAACTAATCGAAGTCGATGCTTTAACAGATAGAACGTTAATATTGTCTTGCTCAAGCTTATTCGATAGGGATTCACGAATTGAACCACTTGCAATGGCGATTACTACAAATTTACTTTTGTAAGGAAGACTTAGAAACCCTTGGTAAGAATGAACCCTATAACCAAGATAATCACGGGATGTTATTCCGTCATCAATAAAGCAAAGGTCCGCACTAGGGTGCTCTTTTCTGACTAAAGGAAGGATTTCACTACCAAAGCCGCTAGCACCGTAAATACCAATTATCATATAAGTCCTAAGTTTTTATGTAAGGTTAATTACAAAAATAAAGGTTAGTCATTACTTCCAGTAAACTTAGTCATAGTCGCTTCACCTTCAGCATTAATACCATCACGCACTACCACTTTTTTAAGCGTTAAGAATATAATTTTTAAATCTAGCCAAAAAGACTGATTATCGACATACCATACGTCTAACTTAAATTTATCTTCCCAGCTAATAGCATTACGGCCATTAACCTGCGCCCAACCAGATAATCCTGGGCGGACATCATGGCGTCGGGCCTGCTCAATTGAATACAACGGTAAGTATTCAACCAGTAAGGGCCTAGGCCCAACTAAACTCATATCACCTTTTAAAACATTCCATAATCCTGGTAACTCATCTAAGCTGGTAGAACGTAAAAAACGGCCTAGCGGGGTTAGCCGTTCTGAATCAGGTAACATGTTGCCATCTGAATCCAATGCATCAAGCATCGTACGGAATTTTAACATTTTAAATGGTTTACCATTTTTACCTGGTCGTAGTTGTTTAAAAAGCACGGGTGAACCCAGATGCTTATTGACCCTCCATCCGACAATAGCAATAACTGGAGATAGAACTAGCAGACCGGAAAAGGAAGCTACAATGTCAAAAAATCGTTTTATCATCTATCACTTACCTAAAAGTATAAATCAATACTTAATCTAATGCTTATTACGCTGATACTCAGCTAAAGCTATATCACATAGCTTTTGAGCAAAATAGGCTATTTGTAAACGCTGCTGTGCATCACAATTCAATGAAAACTGCTTAAGTTCGCTCTTCTCAAGTAGAAAAAAAGACTCAATTAATGAATCATGGTTTGGAGCGCACACAATACCAATTTGATTCGACGTAATCCATCTAGCCACACTGGTTTGCTCACCACACACAGCCAACACACAGGCACCAGACAGTGCATAACCAGATGACTTGCTAGGGAAGGCATACTTGGTAACCTCATCATCTATTGGGAGCAATGCCCAACGATGCTCATTCACTAGCTCAGCCGCTTCCGCAGCAGGTAAAACACCGAGATAATTTACCTGTTCGAAAGAACAGGCTAATGTCTTGATATCAGAAGCGAAAATACCACCACCCGCAAAAGTAAACTGCAATGTACCACCTAATTGCAAATACCCACGAATGGCTGACAATAACAGAGGCATACGCTGCATCCTGCCAGCATTTCCACAATACACAATATCTTTAGTACGCTCAGCCACAGGTACGGGCACTACAGAAAATGATGGATTATCCAGCAAGCAGAATGTGCTTTCGGTACCGCTACGTTGCTGGGCATATAATTTCATATCTTCAGACAACGTAACAATAGCAGTGGCATGGCGAAGCGTATAATTATCTAACGTCTTAAGAGCCAGCAATAATAGTCTATTAAGTGGAATAACAATATTTGCAGCTTCAGGGTGTATATCCTGTAGATGGTAGGTATACCGTGCTCCAAATAAACGACAGTAAAGCGCCACGATAAAAGGTACTACAACAGGTGGATTAGTGGACACATATACATTAGATGGATTGGCCCGGACCAAACTAACAAGCGTCCAACCCATAAAAAATAGAGCTTCTGCGGTGCGTTTAAATATACCACTGGATGAATTAGTGTAAGTTTTACAGACTCGGTGTTTTAATCCAGCTCCACGCCTTGCCTTAGCCAGCAAAGCAGAAAGATCACCATCCGCCTGTGTAATCACACAAACACTATGTGTTTCCGCCGCTTTTTCAGCAAACTGAAGTAAACCTTCACCAATCACTTGTCCTTGCGGCCAAAAGCTTCGATTAACAATGGCAAGATCCGTTTTCTTTTCGTTGCGCTTGAATCCAAACACTTAATACTGTTTCCAAACTGTACGCATAACATAATCACGATAACTATGCACAACCCGTACAACCTTATCAGACACATTAGGCATACTATAATCGGCAACTAATCTTAAGTTACGCTCTCCACCGCTTAGCTGGCTCTCAAGTACTTGAAGTGCCTGCATAACCCGGTCCGTTTCTAAACCAACCATCATAACAGAAGCTTCTTCCATACCTTCTGGGCGCTCATGTGCTTCTCGAAGGTTAAGTGCAGGGAAGTTCAGAATAGACGATTCTTCATTAATAGTACCGCTATCGGATAAGGCGGCTTTAGAAGAAAGCTGTAGCTTATTATAATCTTTAAACCCTAATGGCTTTAATAAACGTACATTCTCATGAAACTCAATACCAAGTTCATTAACTCGCTTTTGAGTTCTTGGGTGCGTAGATACAATGACAGGATAATCATAATGTTCAGCTACCTTATTCAATACATCAACTAACTTATAAAAGTTTTTATCTGAATCAATGTTTTCTTCGCGATGGGCGCTTACGATGAAGAATTTACCGGCCTCTAAACCTAATTGATCAAGAACGTCTGAATTATCGATACCTTCACGATAATAATTCAAAACCTCAAACATTGGGCTACCAGTTTTTATCACCATATCGGGCGACAAGCCTTCACGTAATAAATAATCACGGGCAATCGTGCTATAGGTTAAATTAATATCAGCCGTATGGTCGACAATTCTGCGGTTAATCTCTTCTGGTACGCGCATATCAAAACAGCGATTACCCGCCTCCATGTGGAAGGTTGGTATTTTACGACGCTTAGCAGGAATAACAGCCATACAACTGTTCGTATCACCCAAAACTAACAAAGCATCTGGCTTAACGTCTGCTAATACTTTATCGACAGCAATAATTACATTACCAATTGTTTCAGCCCCACTAGCGCCTGCAGCATTTAAAAAATGATCAGGCTTACGAATACCTAAATCTTGGAAAAATATTTCGTTTAACTCAAAATCGTAGTTTTGACCGGTATGAATCAATATATGTTCACAGTGCTCATCCAGTTTTGCCATAACACGTGATAAACGAATAATCTCAGGGCGTGTTCCTACAACCGTAGCAACCTTCATTTTCTTAATAGACATCGAACTGTATCCGTAAATAGTAATCTTAAGCTTCTGTGCCAACGGGTTTAGCATAGGTGTCTGGATTTTCGCGATCAAAAATCTCGTTTGCCCACAACATAACAACCATCTCATCATCGCCAACGTTGGTAATATCGTGCGTCCAGCCTGTTACCGTTTCAACAATCTCTGGCTGCTCGCCGTCGGTGTGTAATTCATAAAACTCACCGGTAAACATATGGCGAAAACGGAAACAAGCCTTGCCTTTAATGACCAAAAACTTTTCTGTTTTTGAATGATGGTAATGCCCACCACGGGTAATGCCGGGGTGCGCGGTAAAGAAAGAGAATTGCCCTGCATCTTTGGTCTTAAGCATTTCAACAAACACACCGCGTTCGTCGCCGTACCTAGGCACCTGATAACTAAACTGTTTAGGTTCTAGATAACTAACATAAGTAGAATACAACGCACGAACTAAACCAGAGCCAACATTTTCAGTAATTAATGAATCGCGGCTATCTTTAAATGTTTGAATTTGAGCGGCCAGTTCACCGACAGTAATTTGATATTGTTGCTCTATTTCTACAAAACCGCCCTTTACTGGATTAGAGCCGACTAACTCATCATTAGTCTTGTTATCCATGACTTGCAAAAATGAAGCAATCACATCATCAATATAAACAAGATTAATTTTAGCAGCAGGATCATTTATCTGTATAGATAAACCCTGTGAAATATTATGACAGAAAGTAGCAACTGCAGAGTTGTAATTAGGGCGTGCCCACTTACCAAACACATTGGCCAGACGATAAATAAAAACAGGTGAACCATTCTTATCGGCATAATCTAACAATACGTTTTCAGCACCACGCTTACTATCACCATAAGGGTTTTCAGCAGCGGCCTGAATAGAAGAGCTATAAACTACAGGGATATTCTTATCAGCTTTTTGCAACGCTAAGCATAAAGCTTCAGTTAAATCAGTGTTACCGTGTTTAAACTCAGCAGGGTCTTCTGGGCGATTAACACCCGCAAGATGAAAAATAAAATCGGCATCAGCTACCAACGATTGAAGGTCTAACTCATCATGTTCGCGAGTAAAACAACTTACTTTAACATCAGAACGCTCTGATAAGTGTAATTGTAGATTTTTACCTACAAAACCATTGGCTCCGGTAATTAGTACTTTCAAAATTATTCCTCTGCTGCGATATTTTCGCCACGTGCAATAGCAGGCATAAAAGTCAGCTTCATTAACAAGTCTTTCATACCTTCTACATCTAATCGTTGAGTATTATGTGAGTTATAATCTTCGGTTACTGAAAGCGCTTCTTCACCTTGTTCTACATATTTACCATAGTTAAGGTCACGTAAATCAGGTGGTACGCGGTAATAATCACCAAGGTCTTCGGCACAAACCATTTCTTCACGGCTTAATAGCGCTTCATATAGCTTTTCACCATGGCGAGTACCAATAATATTTATCTCATGCTCTGGCTTACCTACAATTTGAGTTAATGCTTTCGCTAATACTTCAACAGTGGCACCGGGTGCTTTCTGAACAAACAAATCGCCGTTGTTACCATGTTCAAATGCATATAAAACAAGATCAACCGCATCCGCTAACGTCATCATGAAACGGGTCATGTTCGGATCAGTAATGGTTAATGGCTTATCCGCACGAATCTGCTCTACAAACAAAGGAATAACAGAGCCACGCGATGCCATCACGTTTCCGTAACGAGTACCGCAAATTACGGTTTTTGTTTCATCTACATTACGCGATTTTGCAACCATGACTTTTTCCATCATGGCCTTAGAAATACCCATAGCATTTATTGGGTAAACGGCTTTATCAGTACTTAAACAAACAACACGCTTAACTTCGTTCTGTATGGCGGCTTCAAGTACATTTTCTGTACCTAACACATTCGTCTTAACTGCTTCCATTGGATGAAATTCACACGAAGGTACCTGCTTCAAAGCGGCAGCATGAAAAATATAATCAACACCACGGGTAGCATTCAAAATGCTTTGGTAATCACGAACATCACCAATGTAGAATTTCAGCTTAGGGTTAGAAAAACGCTTACGCATATCATCTTGTTTTTTCTCATCACGAGAGAAAATACGGATTTCTGCAATGTCGGAATCTAAGAAACCTTTTAGAACAGCGTTGCCGAAAGAGCCAGTACCGCCAGTAATGAGAAGTGTCTTCTCTTTAAACATAAATATACCTAAATGCTATTAAAAAACTGATTAATTTTTAAACCCTGAGCTGTACAGGACCTTGTTTCAAAAACAAAGGCCTGACCTCTTTTAGATATGGAATTTAACTCTAATTTACTCATACTCGAAATATCACGTAATGAGTTAACAATACCTGACACAGTTTCATCATTGATAACTAATACATGTGATAAGTAATCATCCGACATTGATGGCAAATGGGTTGTAAGCAAAGGCACCCCAAGTGCTAGATATTCAATAACCTTAGAAGGGAAGGAGTAACGAACAAAACTATCAGAAGATGGCCTAGGGTTAACCAAACAATCAGCTTTCAAAAGAGTACAAGCAATTTTTTCAGGTGGAGTAAAACCCATATAATTAATATTAGAAAATGAGGAGGACATTTCCGTTAAATACTCGCTCAAAGGACCCTTTCCATATAAAAACAACTCAATATTTTTCAATTGAACTGCTGCTTGAACCAATCTTTTCACACCATATTCTTCACTTAAACCACCGGCATATGCAAAAGTAAACTTTTCATTATCTGAAAAATCAACATTATCATTGTGAAACTTTTCATTATCACAAAAACCATCAAGTACAATATAAGGCAGAGATAAATTATTATCTTTTATAAACAATTCACTTAAAACTATAAGACCATCAAATTTTTTTAAAAAATAAAAAATAATGAAACGATCAAGCCTTCTTGCTTGAATCTCAACACAACCCGAAGATTTAGGAGTTACAGGAGGATCTGTTACGATACAAATTATTTTAATTTTAAAAAAAACTTTCATTAAACAAGCTATAACGAGAAAAGGACTATGGATACCATGAACGATAACGGCATCAAACTTAGATTTTTTAAGTATGTTACTAAGCAAAGCCAAACCAGATAAAAAACGAGTTAAGTGCTTCAGAATAAATAGGTTAATAAAAGGCAATACAATGCCTTTTACACCAGATGAATCTGTAAATCGCTTAAACTTAAAAAATGCATTAGAATTAGCAGGGTAATTCATAACAGGCTCAGTAGAAACTAGAAAAATCTCAGAGTGATTTTGAATTAATGACTCCTTTAAGTTATCAGCAAACTTAAAGGTTTGCGTTGGCATCCCGGGATCACCTAAAAGAACTTCATCTTTTAATTCATCAGGCAGACCAAAACCGAGAACTACAAACCTAGTTTTCATTTAGTGCACCCTTAATTGCTTCAAGTAATTTCACACCAGAATTGGCACTATAAACAAAATCACGTGATAGAATATAATTATTAGAACCTAGTTTATTAAGACATTCCGAATCATCAAGAATCTTTAATGCACTGGTGATCATTTCATCCGTTGAACCATACATACTACAATTAAATTTATCTTTCGCGAAATCGGAAATCCCAGGATAATTAGGAATTAAAAAAGGGATCCGAAAAAAACCAGCTTCAATTGCAGGTCTACAAAAATGTGGAGCAGTTATAGGTAATAGTAGTATTTTTGATACTTTCAACACGTGAGAAGTGTCATCTAAAAATCCAAAAAAGACAACTTCCGATCCATTATAACTATTAACCGAACTCTTCAATTTATTAATCGAGTCTTTACTCAATTCCCCCAAAATACCCACCCTAATAGATCTTAACCTTGACAGCCGATAACAAAACTCAACAAGCTGCTCAAAGCCTTTTATTTTTTGATCACCACCAAAGTAAACAAAATCAAATTTTTTTTCATTAAAGCTATCAGCACTTACATTTTCTGGCATCGCATACATATTTCTATATACATATGATTCAATACCAGCTCTTTCTGCTTTATCAGACCAAGATTTAGTTATACTTACAACCAAGTCTGACCTAGAACATAAATACCTTGAAATAGCACCAAATATCCACCCATCAAGTCTCCAATTTTCTTGAATGAGTATTATAACTTTAGCCTGTTTAAAAACATAAGGTACTAAAAGTATCACCAACATCTGAATACCTGATGTAAGAAGTATTGCATCGTATCTCTTTACCGTTTTTTTTGATAAAAAAACCTTGATTAATTTATACATAGACAAGAAAAAATAATATACGGTAGCTTTAGATGAAACTCCCTCATAATAAGGAAAGATAATATCTGCTATTTGATTATCAACACAGTTAGGTGAACTACTATCATAATCATTTGCATATCTTCCCGTAAAACTAATATTAAATTCACCTTTTATTTCACTTAATATTTGTTTTATGTACAGGCCTGCACCTCCAGAAAGCCCAATATGAGGCACTACCAATATATTTTTCACTTATATAACCTTAAAAACTTAAAATATTGATAAATAGTATGAAAGAAAGATCTTTTATGATATCTATTTACTGCTTCATTATAAATTTTATCACTTACATAACTAAAGTCATATCCAATAGAATTCCTATAAATTTTTTGGTTTTGTAAAACTTCGTTTATACCACTATGCATACCACTTCCATCTTGGCCTATATTTCGCACAATGCTATTATTTGGAAAAATACAAAACATTGATTTTTTATATAGATAATAACAAATATAGTAATCCATCAACTTATAATCCATTTTTTCAGCGAATATGAGTCCAGACACTACATGGTACCCCATATTTAAAATCAATCTTCTAAAGTTAAAAAAAGAAAAACTTTCATCTTTGATCTTAAAATCACTTTCTTCCATTTTTTTAAACTTATCTTTCCAAATAGCGAACCCATTAGATGTAAAACCTCGTCTATAAAAAGTCTTACCTTCTTCAAAAACCCCAATCGGCTCTAAATATCCACAAATAGAAAATATATTTTCATCTTTCTCATACGCGTCTAAACCCTCATTCATAAAAGATATAAAATGAGAGGAAAACTCGTTATCATCTTCTGTTCTAATCAAACGATCGTGATGCTTAAAAACCTCATCTCTAGCATATTTACCATTTTTTAATGCTCCCAGATTATTCTCTCTTTGTATGACATTGACAGATTTAAAACCTTCAATCTTTGATATATATGATTTTATTTTACCTTGTTTTAAAGATACATCTTTTGATAATGGGCCATCTATAGCTATATATAAATCAGTTAAATCTACTCCATTACAAAGCAAAAGACTCTCGATAGTTTTTTTAAAATGTATTTCTCGATCATAGACAGTAACAAGTATTGGAGCATTCATATAATTACCCTATTAGATCCAAAAATGATTTCATTCCACTAGGAAGCACTTTTGGATTATTAGTATTACTTAAAATAAAGTACATAAAAATAACGCCTGATGAAACTATTAAAATGGACTTAAATAAAACTGACTGATTAACCGGAATAGAAGCTATCAAAGGGAAGAAAACCAAGAAATATATTGACAGCCTATGAAAATAAAAAAAACTTGGAATCAGGTTATATATTATAACCAAAATCAAATACATGAGCATGATAAATCGATCAGTGTCTGTATTAATTGATTTATTATTTAGAATAACAATAAGAATTAATATCAAATTAAAGTATATAGTTAAGAGACCAAATCCTTCACCGCTAGGGTTTTCCTCTAAATAAACACCATATACATTAAAATATGAGAAAAATTCCTTAAAAAGTTCAGCTAGCTCTCCTCCCCCAAATAAACCATAAAAAAAGGTGAACAGCGCTAAAACCACCATCAATAAATTTGATACCTTTTTATTCCAGAGAAAATAAAAAACAACACAAAATAAAGCACTCAGATGGAACAAAGTTGCAATTAAGACAATCAAACAATATCTTATTATGTTTCTATCCTGTATGTACCTAAAACCATAAAGTATAATTGAAGCCGCACAAAACTGACGAACAAGATTAAATGTATTAAAATACAAAACAGAAAATGATAAATAAACTACCACCATTATTACAAAATTTTTAAAACGCTTATATGTAAAAATAATGCAAAAATTAGTAACTAATGCATACACTAAGAAAAAAAGAACCTCTGTAGAATTAAAGTAATAAATACTTTTTATCAATAAGGTATAAATTGGCTCAATTAAACCGTATTCTCTTGTATTATCAAAAATCACTTTCTCATAATTTTCATAATCTTGTCCCAATCCCTCTCGAAATGCAGAAAAATATGTAAAGATCGAAGCTATTAAGAGAACTATTTTATTTTTGCTACCTTCTTTAAGACTAGGGTATGCATATAGCAATAAAGCAAAAAAAATGACTATGTATAAAACAATCCAATACGTCACACATCACCCTAAAGAAAAAAGTATTTTAAAATATTTTAAATTCATAAAAAACTATACTACCCACTACCCTTCATTAAACTTGTAATTAATAAATATTTTTTGATAAATAGATTTCTCACTACAGGCACACTTAGTGATGTGATTGCAATCAAAACAAGCCCAATAACTATCATTTTGATGAGCAATATCAATCTATTTTCATCAATTGAAAACTCAAAAAATGTAAATAATACATATGATGTTATTACATTCGTAATAATGATAGGAATGATATCTTTACATAACCATTTTAAATGAAAACCAGGTACAAAATATCGGTGAACAATTGGTGTCCAAACAAAAAACCAAATACACCTAAAACCAAACCAAACCATACCAGCGCCTACTGCACCATGATTTGTTGCGGCATAATAAATTAAAGGTACTTGAATGATTGCAGATATTGTTGATCCGATGACATGAAGCTTTAATTGCCCAAATGCACTTTGCAAATAGTATTGAAACGCACCAATTGACAAAACACCGTTACCCAAAGCAAACCAGATAAGTATATCGCTGCCCCATTTCGCTGCCTTAATATCACCCGTCCATGCATAAATAAGAGGCTCTGCATATAGACCGATTATCAAAGCGAGAGAAAAAATAAAAAGAACTGTTACTTGGCTTGATACTGTATATACCTTTAACATTTCATCTTTTCTATCTTGAGCTAGTAACATGGTTAATCTCGGCATAATTGCCTGAGCAATCGGCCCTGCAAGCATGGTAACCCCTGAGGCTAATAACGCAATTAGACTAAAAAAACCAAACTCAGATAATGTAAGGACAGTTGACAATATCAGCTTATCTGTCTGAGTAATTAATATCCAAATACTTGCAGTATATGCAACCCCTAGGGCAAACGGGGCTACACTTCTAACAACATTAAAGTTAAATGAAAAAAAAGGTATTCTTGATTTAGTTAAAGGTAATTTTTTATAAAAATATAAAAAGAATATAATTAACTCTATCAAACCTATACACAATTGGTATTCAAAAAAGTGTCTAACATCTTGACTAATAAATATAAGCAGAAAAAGAGCGCCAAGAAACTTTAAGGATGTCAATATAATATTGGCTGTATTTAACCAAACTTGGTATTCTAGGCCGTTAATTCCACTGCGATACAGCCCTGCAAACCAGCGGAAACCAATCATTACACCCATCAATACAACACAATAAACAAGTGTTTCAACTTTAATGGTCTCAGACTTTATCCAACTGAGTGCAATCCAGTCACTCAGAAAATATATGGCGCATATTATTATCAGAGCCAGCACCAAGAAAATTACTTCAAAACTTTTCACCAAATACTTAAAAGTCTCAAACCCATCTATTTGGCCCCTTGCATAAGCCGCTTGTCGTCCTAGTGTTGGGCTCAATCCCATATCAAGTAGATTCATCCAAGCTTGCATTAATGCAAAAAAACCAACTAATCCATAGGCTTCTGCACCCAAGTACTGTAAATATAATGGGGTTACTACGATGCCTATCAACATCATATATATTTGACCAATATAATTGGCAATTGTGTTGGTTTTAACACTCATATAATTTTTGCATGCCCGTATTTCAACAACCACTATTAAGATTAAATGGGTCTTAATTCTACAATCAGAAGACCCCAACAGTTATTTTAAAGGTCTAGCAGGATTACCTATCACTATTTCCTCTTCACCCACATCTTTCAACACCATGGAAGCGGCACCTACTAAAGAAAAGTCACCAATGGTTACCTTTTCCCGAATTGTCGCATTGCTTCCTATATGACAGGCTTTACCAATATGAACATTGGCACCAACAACACCGTTTGTTGCAATATGAGAAAATTCATCCATAAAGGAATCGTGCCCAAGAAAAGAATTAGGTAACATAATGCAATTATCAGATACTGTTGTATCTGCAGATAATTGACACAATGGTGCAATCAAAACCCCTTTTCCTATCTTACAAAAACCTTCAGGTATAATTGCTGTAGAATGAATTAGAGTGGCCCAACGGGCTTCAGGTATTTCTAAGCTTTTCACCTTATTAAATACACTCTTTTCTTTTTTCATACCTACATATGCAATAAAGAAATCAACCTCCGGGTCATTTAAGAATTTCACGTAATCCGTGCTATCCCCCAAGACAGGAAAGGTCTTATATTTACCAATAGTTTCACCTACAGGGAAAATATCATTTAAAAAGCCTAGAACTTCATGTGATTTATTATCTTCGGCGATTGATGCTGCAATCATTCCAATACCACTACCTCCAAAAATAACTAGTTTTCTCATGTCCTATCTCTCTCAATAATTAATTTATGCTTTAACAACAATTTTCTTGCAGCTTTAACCATTGGAGGGCCAATAAACTTTCCATTTACTACCGCTACACCAGCACCCTTCTTTTCTGCTTCTTCAGAAAGCACTAGCATTTCTTTAGCACTTTCGACCTCAGCCTTGGAGGGTGAATAATATTCATGAACAAGTGGGATTTCTTTCGGATTTAGAACAAGCATTCCTTCAAAGCCTAGTTTTTTTGCATATGCCAAATTCAATTCTAAGTGCTCTAAATCATGAACCCTAATATGAACAGTATCTACAGGAACAACGCCACATGATCTTGCCGCCATTGCAACCATTGCTCTGGCGGTAGCAATACTATCTCCCTCTAAGTCATGAATACCTTCAATATCAGTAATGTAGTCTTCACAGCCAAATGCAATAGCTACAACTCTTTTAGATGCTCCACAAATATCTGCAGCATTTAATACTGCACCCGCTGTTTCTATTAAAGGAATTATTTTAAAAGTCCCAACAGGAAAGCCCTTTTCGTACTCAATTGTTTCAAGTAAACGATCTAAGAAATAAATGTCCTTACCTGTTTCTGACTTGGGATATACAAAACCATCAACACCCAAAACTGTTAATTGTTGAAGATCTTTTAATAGTTCGCCACTTTCTCTATCATTAACTCTTGGAAAAATAGTTCTATTGTTTAGTAATCCATTTTCTATATTAAGTAAAATACTATCCCGAGCTATCTGTTTATTCTCTCGAGGCTGAACAGAATCTTCTAAGTCTAATAAAAGTATATCAGCCGGTGTTTTTGCAGCACTAGCCATAAGTCTTTCATTATGTGCAGGAACGAACATTAAGCTTCTATATAACAAGTTACTCATCCTCTAGCCTTCACTAATACATTTCTTTTAAATTCAAGTACCTCAACACCATCTTGATTTTTTACTAACGTTAAAACTCTAACAATCCCGCGGTCTTTTTTTGTTTTAGAAGGTCTAACTGACAATACTCGAGTCGATGCATATATGGTGTCATTTACATATACCGGGTTTGTATGCTTTATCTCCTCATAACCTAAATTTGCAATCGCCTTTCCACTTATATCTGGAACAGTCATTCCAACTGCCAAGCTAAAAACCAGAGTACCTACAACCATAATTTTTCCATGCTGCTGTTTTTCAGCATAATCCGAATTGGTATGGACTGGATGATGATTCATCGTTAAAAGACTAAATAAATTATTATCACTTTCGAATATTGTCTTAGATAATGAATGCTCAATATAATCCCCCTCTACAAACTCATCTAAATAACTTCCCAGCTTACTTATATTCATATATTGCCCTCACTATGATCTCAATTTCTTTAGTTTTTAAATCTGGGTATATCGGAAGACACAAAACCTTATCAGATATAGATTTAGCATTTAACAAATCACCTAGTAAAGACGACTTAAACCTTATATATGGATCCGAATCCGGTATAAGAGGATAAAAATATCGTCTTGCAAAGATATGTTCTGTTTTTAGTTTTTCATAAAGTTCATCACGACTCAGCGGATATTCATTTTCTATTAAAATAGGGAAATATGAATAATTACTTTTTAAGCCCTCTACTTTATCAACAACCGTTAATCCTTTAACACCACTTAGCTTTTCACGGTATAATTCATCAATAAGTTTTCTTTTCTGTAATGCTTCATCAACATGCTTTAATTGCAACAAGCCAAATGCCGCGTTTACTTCACTCATTTTCCCATTAATGCCTGCATCAGTAATTGTTACCTCATCGGCAATGCCAAAATTTTTAAGTTTATCGATGTGGGATTTCATCTGTTCGGTATGACAAATTATCGCTCCACCTTCAAGCGTGTTAAATACTTTAGTGGCATGAAAACTTAATACACTTAAATCACCATGATTTAAGATACTTCCACCTGCATCCTTTACCGCAAAAGCATGAGCTGCATCGTATAACACTTTTAATCCGTGTTTATCAGCAATTTCTTTTATTGCACCTACATCACAGCGATTGCCGTAACAATGCACTGGCATAATGGCAGTCGTCTTATCAGTGATCGCAGCTTCAATTTTTGATGGATCTAAATTTAAAGTTATAGGATCTATATCAACAAACACTGGTGTTAAACCATTCCACACAATGGAATTAGCCGTAGCAATAAAAGAATATGGCGTAGTAATTACTTCACCACTTAACTCAAGTGCTTGCAAAGCTGTTAGCAACGCATTTGTACCATTATTAAATAGGGCAACATAATTGACACCTAAGTACTCCGCTAGTTCTTTTTCTAGCTCCTGGTGCATAGGACCATTATTTGAAAGGATTTTACTTGCCCAAATTTTCTCTAAGTAGGGTATAAACTCATCTAATGGTGGCAGCGTTGGCTGGGTTACATAAATTGGCGGTTTACTCATACTTCACCTTTTGCAAGTTCTAATAAATACTGTCCATATGAGTTTTTACTCATCAACTCACCTGCAGACTGAACTTGCTCTTTGCTTAACCAGCCATTGTTGTATGCAATTTCTTCTAGACAAGCCACTTTATAACCTTGGCGTTTTTCGATGGTTTCTACAAACTGTGCGGCTTCTAATAAGCTTTCATGTGTACCCGTGTCTAGCCATGCAAAACCGCGACCTAGCACTTCTACGTTTAGCTCATTATTTTCTAGGTAGGCATTGTTAACACAGGTAATCTCTAGCTCACCACGGTCGGACGGTTTTACATTTTTAGCGATTTCTACCACTTGATTATCGTAAAAATATAAACCAGTCACCGCGTAGTGTGATTTTGGTTTTAGCGGTTTTTCTTCAATCGACAGTGCTTTGTTGTTTTCATCAAAATCAACCACACCAAAGCGCTCTGGGTCTTTTACCTGATACCCAAATACCGTTGCGCCTTTACCTTCTTTTGCTTTATTAACCGCTTCACGCAGTTTTGGCGTAAAACCTTGACCGTAAAAAATATTATCGCCAAGCACTAAACATACGTCATCTTTACCGATAAAATCTTCACCAATTGTAAACGCCTGAGCTAAGCCATCTGGTGATGGTTGCTCTGCGTAAGTAATACTTATACCAATATGACTGCCATCTTTTAATAAGCGCTTATAACCCGCAATATCATCTGGTGTAAAGATCAATAAAATATCTCGAATTC
>Ga0209634_1000877_pt1 | contig 22728 bp, 31 predicted proteins | sample LinPmetageLP40_FD_184043 | JGI IMG/M metagenome (GOLD analysis project Ga0209634, IMG submission 184043) | Marine viral communities from the Pacific Ocean - LP-40 (SPAdes) (version 2) | ecosystem: Environmental > Aquatic > Marine > Oceanic | place: Pacific Ocean | collected 2010-08-26 | reverse complement strand
ACCATTCGGTAATAATTGATTCTGATAAAAATGGTTGAGCTAATTCTTTTATAGCTTCCCACCCTGCTTCTTCAACATTTTTTAAAATAGTTTCTTCGTCTTCCCTACTTCTATTAAAAGCACCAACCGCTGCTCGGGCGGGACGAGTAAGTAAATCATAGGCATTACTGTGTGAAAAATCTATAAAGTATAATTGGCCACCTTGTTTGATAGGAACAATATGAGAATTTTGAGACCACTCAGGTAAGTATTCTTTAAGAGCATTTAATGTTTTATCACTTACACCTGCCCCTAATTGACCAAGTTCAACCGCACCTGCCCCCATTAATCCACCAAATGTGGTAACCCCTAATATTCTTTTTGTTCCAATACCCGCAGTCATTGGGTCCCCTACTTCTTTTACTCCTTGTCTTAATGTATTAATACCTGTACGAATTGTTTCCACAGGAAAAGCAACGAAGTTTCCAAGAGGAAGCCGTCTTAACTGTTGAATAAAATCCCCTACATAATCATAGTTGGGTATATTATTTTTTACAATGTCAGCTGATTTTTCTTTTACAAATCTATCATATCCTCGCTGAGTAAATAAATCCTCACGACTTACTCCATACTTTGCAGCTTCATCACCATATTTAGTAACAAAACCATTAACATCATTTTTGTAAAAATCATCCCACACTTCTTTATATTTACTTTGCTCGGCTAAGTAATTTTGAATTTTAAAAAAATTATCTTCTGTAGCATATAAATTTCTAGCTATTCTCCTGGTTTTACTTAAACCACTTTTTCCTTTGGGATCAAATCCCTTAAATATTTTATAAAGAACTCCTTCAGGTGCTACACCTTCTGCATTATCAAATGTTTTAGATACATCATCAACTAGGTTGGCCATATCTTGAAGTCGAGGACTGTTATTAATGATACCTAATTCTTGAAGCTCTCGAACATTTTTAACATAAGCATCGATTTGTGATAGACTTTTTTTATCTTTATATATTCGTCTTCCAAGTTCTGTTTCTAATTTACTTTTAGTTTCCCCTTTAATTATGTTTAAAGTATCAATAAACTCTGTTGCTATTTTTCTAGGATCACGAAACCAGTTACCATTCATCCCTGTAAAAGATAAGGCACTAATAACATTACGTACATGAGTAAAAGGATTCATTGTGGTTAAAGCTTCTTGGGTAAAGGCTTTTGGTCCTAAGAAAAAAGTATTATAAATAGGTGAATTTAAAAAACGATTATTATTATTAGCAGCCAGTTCTCCTAAAGATTTTGCTAACTGAGGAGTCGTATAAAAACCATTTAAAGCATTGTCCGATACAATGGGTGTAGAAAATTTTAATCCTCCTTCGGATATTGTTGGAGTATCAAAAAAATATTTTCCGTTGCCACTAGCAAGAACATCATTATAAAATTTAGTGGACGAAGTAAAATTATTCATTTTTCTTATGGTGTTAATATAAGCCTCGTCTATACTTTTATACTCTCCTAATAAATCACGAATAGCTTTAGGAACCTGGGTTCTTGCTTTTGTAATTCCTTTATCTACTGTTACCAATCTTTCAAGACCTTCATCTAATTGTAATTTTTCAAAGTCTCCCCCTGAAGCTAATATTTTTTGTATCTCGTCATCCATTAGCCTAGCATTTAATGGATTGTGAGGAACAAATCTTCCTCCCACTAATTTGCCTGCAGCATTTTTAGTACCTCCTACTATCTCTCCAAACTTTCCTGGATTTTTAGCATTAATAACAACTTTTGCTCGCTCTATAAGTTCAAGTCCCTCCTTGGTGTTGTATAATTTTGTAATCCATTCCTCTTTTATTTTAGGATTAGGATCAAAAGCTCTGTATGACCTAGTAATATATTCACCAATGTTTGCTTTCACTATATCTAAAAATTCTTTTGATGCCGCTTGTTCAATGCCAGGTGTTTTTTGCATTACATCACTTAATTCATCAATTGAATTTCTAATAGTAATCATATTAGGAACAAGAGATTCGGGAATCTTACTTTCACGAAATGCTCGACTGTCAAGAATTTCTTCTCTTGTTAAAGGAACATACTCGGTCTTTCCTGTCTTTACATTATCTACATATTTTCCTTTCATCCCTCCTGTACCAATAAAATCATAAATAGTATTCATTAATTTTGTTCTATCGCCTAGTCCTTTTTTATCTAATTCTTTAAAAAGTTGACTGTTAGATAGAAGTTCATCTACTTTGTTACCTAAATTTTGTATAATAATCCGTCCATCTTCTTCCAATGCCCTTGTAAAATTAAGTTTCTCTCTTTGTGATTTAAAAATAGTTGTTCCTGCCCACTTTGAAGCGGCAGTTAATTTAGACCCAATTACTTCTTGAAATTTTCTAAGAATATTATTTTCACTAAACGCCCAACCGGGTTCTAGTTGTTGAATGACATCAATTTCTTTATCCATTTTATCTGCACCTTGTTTTATAAGGTTATTCAATTTGTTTTGTGCTACTTTAAGATCTTCAACACCTTTAACATCTAAAGAACCATCCTTCTTACCTTTAGTTTTTATTGCATCTACTTCATTTTTTACTTTGAGGTATGCTTCATAACGAGGATCCATTTCTTTTCTTACAATATTGGCACCCGGTCCTTTAGCACTTCTTATAACTCCTTTAACTGTGGGTATTACACTTTTAAAAGCCTTGGTAGCTCCTGGTATTAATACTTTATCAAATAAAGAAAATCCTAATGCTCCTTCCATTCCAAATTTAAATTTATTAGTAAGCCTTCTAAAGGCTTCTGATCTTCCTTCTTCTCCTTGATTTCTTCTTTGTTCCGTAGGTCCTGCACCAATAAAATCCCCTAGTGTACCAATGTCTTTTGTACTAACTACGGCATCAGCGAGACCTGCTGCACCAAACTTAGCTAAGTTAGGAGACTTATTTAATATTCCTAAATTTTTTGCTTTGAGTAAAGCATTAGCGCCCTTTAAAGCAAAGCCTCCGGGCACACCTAATTGAGTTAAAATTTCTGTTGTCTTACCAAGCCATGTATCATCAGCTACATCTTCTAGTTTATTAAAAATTTCTTGGCTATCAAACCAGTCTTCTACTTTCTTTGTAAGATCGGTTCCTAATCCAAGATCGGCAAGAAGAGTTCCTGTTGTTACTACACCTTCAACGGCTTTCTCTGCACCTGATAATATACCTGCACCTGCTGATACTATATATCCTGCTTTTTTTTCTGGAGTTTTAGTTGTGGAAGTATAGTTACCATCACCACTATTAAAAAGATCTAAAAATTTATTACTACTCTTACTATTATTTTTACTATTATTATTTGTTGTTTTATTATCTTGGTCGAAAAGATCTAAAAATTTATTTTCAGAAGCCATCTTTTAAAAACCATGTTTCGAAGGGTCTATTCCTAGTTCCTCAAGACCTGCTTTAATTTCACTGTCAGTTATGCCCGAAGATCTAGCTTCTTTTATTTTTATTTCAATTTCTTCAAATGTTTTAGGTTGTCCACCACCGCCAGGACTCGCTGCTTGAATCGCATCGAATATTGATTTTATTTCTACATCTGTAATATTAGGATCACCTTGTGTTAAGTTTAAAGCTAATTCTTGGTAGAATTCTTGATCACTCATGATAGCTTTATTCTTAGATAGACGAATAACTTGTTCAATAGGTAATCCTTTTATACCCGGAAGTTGTTGTAAATATTCTAAGGTTCTTACGTCATCAGGTTTAGATTGAGCAATAATTTGTTTTTCTGTAAGAGCACGATCTTTATCTGCTTCAAAAGATTTAACTCCTGATTCTATACCCGCCATTGTAATCTTATCCATACGGTCATTAATAGCTTGTCCTATAGCTGTAAAAGTTGCTAGGGGATCTTTAGCAGAACGAGATAACTTATCTAAAAAGTTTCCTCCTTTAGCTTGCATTAAATTTAAACCAATTTCTGTAAGCATGCCAAAACCCGCAGTTGCTTTTCTTTTTGATCCATCACCTAACTTACTTTTAAATAAGTCTATTTTTTCAGAGATCATATCATCAAGATTACCTTTATTAATGTCAGTGATAACCTCTTCTGTTACCTTATCTTCTTTTTCTACTTTCTTAGGTCCTCCTACATCTAACATGTTAGGTTTATAAGGTTTCTTTTTTTCTTCTACTTGTTCTGAAAAATCAGTTAAACTTGCAATAGCCATAGGTGCTGTGCCATAACCAAACATTTTAAGAAGACCTTTACCTTTTTTGCTTGCTTCACCCGCCCCTTTTATAATTGCTGGTAAACCAGAACCTCCTCCTCCTAAGTAAGGACCAACAGCTGTGCCGGGTCCTTTAGGAGTCGTTATTAAATTTTTTCCTCTAGATATAATAGCAGGTAAAGTATTTTTAAGTGCCGACAAACCTCTTCCTGCATAAGGAAGTGCTCTTGAAGCTATATTTAATCCAGGAAGGATAAATGCTCCAGCAACATGATACTGTACTGGCTTAATACTGCCATCTCTCATCTTAGCAAACATTGGTCTATTTAAAACTTGTTTACTCATTAAATATTACTCGCAAAATTTGATATTCCACTGTTAGGAAAAGCTTGACCATATTGACCTATTGCTCCGAGCCCTGCAATGCCAAGTCCTAATGCTTGAGCATACGGATTAGTTTCTGGTTGTTGTGCATACTGAATAGAACCACTTGGAGCACCACGTAAAATATCACTTGCAAAACCTAGTCTTGTAAATGGTTCACGTTGTGCCATTATTTGTTGTTGTCTGTTAGCTTCCATTTGTGCTTGGCCTAGTTGTTGTTGCATACCACCCACACCTAGTAGAGATTGAATATCTTGTTGACCTAGTTGTGAACCAAGAGCCCCGAGTCCTGCCATAGTTTTACCTACACTTGCTTGACCTAACCCTAATTGACCTAACCCTTGACCAGCACCAAGTGCTCGTTTTTGTTGATCAGCAAATGATCCTAATGCTGCACCTTGTGCTTGTTGATAGTTACGAGATAAATCTTCAAAAACTCTTCTAGACTTTATGTCTGCTAAATTTTTACCAAGTTCAGCTTCTTGTACACCCATACGTGAACCACCAAAGGCACCTACTTTTTGTGCTTGGGTAGCTAAACCTTGTTGAGCAATTTGTGCTTGACGGTCATATTCTTTTAAAGCCTCTTGCGTTACATTTTGTTGGTATGGATCCATAAAAGCTTTTGCTGATGAAGGATCATAAGTTTGTGTGCCTGCTAATAATTGTTCTCCCCCCATAACTTGTGAAGCTGCACCAAGCCCTGCTTGTTGTCCTGCTTGCTGAAGATAAGGAGCATAACTTCCAATACCACTTGAAGCTAATTGAAATGCTTGTTGTTGTTCAGGCGTAAATCCTGCAAATTGAAATCCTGGAATAGGTTGAGCAATACCTGCTCTACCAAACTTACGTAAGTTAAAATCTTCCTCACTCTCACCTTGATTTCTTGTAGCATTTGGATCACCATATACAGATGATAATAATTGTTCTGTTCTTTTTTCTATATACTCGGGTTGTCGATTTATAGTTTGATAAATTTCAGCCATTATGCTTTCGCTCCGTAATTATTTTGTATACTATAAAGAAAGTTAGATCCTCTGTCTCTTTCCTCTTCTTTATTTTTTGCACCCATTGCTGCACCAAGTCCTCTTACTGTTCTGGCATTTATAACAAACTCACCATCACTGAGCATTGCAGGTATTTCGTCACTTGTTTCTGTTCCCGGTCCTGCTATAGGTCCGTTCTTACGAGGAAAATCTCCTCCATTAGCTAAACCAATAATACCACCATCTGCTAAACCATAAGGTCTATTCGCACTACCAAAAGGTATTAATCTGTTAGGTGTAATATTAGCTTGACCTAAATCTCTAAATGGACTTTGAGTTCCATATACTTTTTCAATATCTATTGTTTCGCTTTCTTCTCCACCAGCTCCCACAGCTCCTGCTATTCCTAATCCTGCTAAAGCACTTTTAATTGGATTAGCTTTTATTAAACCTAAGCCTTTACTAAATATACTTGGTTCAGAGACTGCACCTTTCATGATTGCATCTTTAAGTGCGACTTGTTGAGCAATTGCATTACCACCTGAAGTAGCATTAAGAATGCTTGATGGTACTGCTGTTGATGTAGCAGCCGTTCTACCAAATAGTCCACCTAATCCTTGACCAGCTTGCATTCCACCAAATTTACTAAGAGCTCCTCCTGTGAGTCCTGCCATTGCGGCAAATTTAAGAGCTTCTTCTGGGCTTTTACCAGCAACCAAACTTCCAAGACCTCCACCAATAGCGGAGCCTAGCATTGGTCCTCCATATAAAAATCCTAATCCTGCACCAATTACAGGTGCTGCTTTTTTTGCTGCTTTAAATATCTTCTTTAGCATGTTCTCCTTTTGCAAGTCATGATTGTGTAATATAGGCAAGGAGGCTAAACTTGTAAGATAAGCCAATTTAATTATATATTTATAGGCAAAATATTGCTATATGACAATAGATATTTATAGCTAAAACCAAAACAAGGAAAGAATGATGGCTAAAAAACCCAAACCAATAATAATAACTGTTCCTTCATACCCTTCTGCAGGACGTCCTCTTGATGAAGAAGAATGGAATTTTGTACAAAAAAACATGAAAAAATTTAATCAAGCATCGAAAAAGGAAAAGAAAAAAAATGAAGAAGAAAAAAAATAAAGAAGAAGTATTAAGATTTGATGCCATTAGACCCTTTGGTCCTACTATTGTTAAAGGTAAGTTACCTAAATTTCTCATTGAGTTAATGGATAAAAAATCAACAGAGATGTTGGATAATGAAAAACTTGCTAAAGAATTTGATCATTCAGGTTCTCTTGCAGGTAATGTTAAACAAGAAGTTAGATTTCCTTCTGAATGGATGAACACAGAAGAGTTTATGCCGATGGTAAATTTAATGGGTGAAATGGTTAAACAATATATTTCTATTCCTCCAGCTAGTGAAACTATTACACCTGAGTATGTAGGTAAAATGGTTATTGAATCTATGTGGGTGGTGAGCCAATGGGCAGGAGACTTTAATCCTTTTCATATACACGAGGGACAACTATCAGGAGTTTTTTATTTACGAGTACCCCCAAGTTTACCAGAAGAGTATGCAAAGGAAGATCACTATCCAACAGTAGGTGACATAACCTGGTTCGATGGTCGGGCTGCTACTTTTAGTGGTCATAAATACCAACACTCTCCAGAGGTAGGTGACATATTTTTATTTCCTAATTGGTTAGCACACGGTGTCTATCCATTTAGAACACAAAATGAAGAGAGACGATCTGTATCGTTTAATCTTCATCTTATTAAAAAAGAAGAAGAAAAAGAATTATTGAAATGATTAGTATTAATAAAACTCCTCTTTTTACTCAAGAGGTTTATTCTTTTATAATGCCTGATCATGAACATTGGAAAGAACAAATTAAAAATATAATTTTAGTAGAAAAAAATAAAAATTTACATAGTCATTCAACCACTCCTAAAGAAGAATGTAATGTTAAAGCAAACAGGACAGCCTGGGATACTCATATAAAATATGGTTCTATTTCTATTCTATCTCAAAAGTTAAGAACAATTATACAAGACTTTACTATACAAGAAAATTTTGATGTACCTAAATTAGAAATACAAGATTGTTGGATTAATTGGTATGATAAGAATAATTATGCTGTTCCTCATAATCATACATGTCATTTATCTTTAGTTTATTTTGTTGATGTAGAAGATACAAAAGCTTCCTTTTTATTTCATGAAAATAATAATTTTAGATTAGTAAAGAAAAATGAAAATAGTGAAGAAATTAATATAGTGAAAAAAATTCATGCAAAAGATGGTATGGTTTTAATGTTTAATGGTAACATTTGTCATTCCGTTACACCTAATCAAACCGATGAAGAAAGAGTAACTTTAGCTTTAAATTTTTGTGTAGTCTATGACGAAGAAAGACCTTCATATTAATAATGGATATTAATAAAACCCCTATGGTCCGTGTGACGTGGCTTGATGCCCGTGATATGGAAACTGGGTGGCTTCCTGCAAAAGATATTGTTAATGCACCATTGGCCGTGTGCCAAGAAGTAGGATGGATGGTTACTAATACAGATAAGAAAATTGTTATTATGCGTTCATGGTGCAAAGATAAAGACGATAACCACGGTGGTGGAGCCATAGCAATACCTAAAGGTTGGATAACTAAAATAGAATATTTAACAGTGAGTTATAGTAATGCAATACAATAAAGCTACTAGATTTGTACAATATGTAGATAATTTTTTAGACGAGGAAACTTTAAAATCTCTTCAAGATAATTTTTTACAACTAACATATACCCCTCGTTCTAATGAAGACGGCACGTTTGGAAATAGACATCAATTTGATTTAAGAAAAATGAAAAAAGATCCTTTATTAGCTCGTATAAAAGAATTTTTTTTTCCTTATTATGAATTAGAACCGTATGAAGTTGCGGCACATATGAGACACAATAATACCAAACCTATGGTTCATACAGATCATAAAATTGACACAACATTAAATTTTTTATTATTTGTTAAGGGTGAACCTTTATTAAATAATGGTACAGGATTCTTTACCGAAGATGGTAATCTTTCTTCTCATGTAGGCTTTGTAGAAAACAGAGCTATATTTTTTAATGGTGCTAAAATACTACACACAGATCTTCAATCTTTTGGAGAAAGCTCTCCACGTTATACATTAAATATTTTTTATAAAAAATCTGAACCTAAAGCTGCAGGGTTTTAATGAATAATGTTTTTGTAGGAACACCGTGCTATGGAGGAATGATTTCTGTAAATTATTTTGAAAGTTGTTTACGTCTAATGTCTGAATGTGCAACTAACAATGTAGGATTACAATTTGGAACTATTGGAAATGAATCATTAGTGACAAGAGCTCGCAATACTTTAGTGCAATTATTTATGGATGATAAACAATACACGCATTTATTGTTCATAGATGCTGATATAGGTTTTAATGAAAAAGCTGTGATGCGAATGTTAGATTTAGATAAAGAAATAGTAACAGGTGTATATCCCAGAAAAACTATTGATTGGACAAAAGTTATAAGAAAAGTCAAAGAAAAACCAAATATAAAAGAAGATGAACTTTTAGCATCTTCTTTACAATATAATCTTAATGTAAAAAATCCTAATCATGTAAAAGTAAAAAAAGGATTTATAGAAGTATTAGATGGAGCCACAGGATTTATGTTAATTAAAAGATCCGTTTTTGAAAAAATGGCTAAAGCTTATCCCAAATTAAAATTTAAATCAGATCAACATTTAAATGAACCTCACGATAAAACTTTTAATTATCACGATAATTCTGATTGGAATTATACGTTTTTTGATACAATGATAGAGCCTAAAACTAAAAGATACTTGTCAGAAGACTATGCTTTCTGTAGACTGTGGCAAAAAATTGGTGGAACCGTATATGCTGACATTGTTAGTGGGCTGACGCATTATGGGACTTATGCCTTTAAAGGCAATGTAGGTACTCAATTCTTGCCACCAGAGAAGAAATAATTTAGTATGTCGTCTTATGCCATTAACCGATTTAAAGTTTAAACCTGGAGTAGATAAACAAGATTCTCCTTACGCTGCAGGGGATGAAAGAAAATACGTTGATTCACAATTAGTACGTTTTCACTACGGAAAACCAGAACGTTGGAAAGGGTGGAGTTATCTTCCTAATCCTAATGAAACTGTTATTGGTGTAGTCCGTGATACACATTCATGGGTTACATTAGATGGTAATAGATATCTTGCTATAGGTACTGATAGAAAATTATATATACTTGAGGGTAGTGCTCTTTATGACATTACACCTATTCGTGAAACTGCTTCTCTAACTAATCCTTTTACAACCGTAAGTGGCAGTCCTATTGTAACCGTAGCCGATGCTACTCATGGAGCTGCTGTGGGAGACTTTGTTACTTTTGATGATGGTAGTGCTAATAATGTATTAGACGGAATAGAATTTAATAATGAATTTGAAATTACAGAAATAGTAGATGCTAGTAATTATAAGATTACTTTTTCTTCAAATGCTACAGGAGCAACAGCAGGTGGAGGAGGATCAGTTACAGCAACTTACCAAATTAACACGGGACCAGCTACATCAACATATGGATATGGTTGGGGTATTTTAACTTGGGGACTAAGTACATGGGGAACAGCTCGTGCTTCTTCCGATGTAACAATTACTGCTCGTAACTGGTCATTAGATAATTTTGGAGAAGATCTTGTTGCTACTGTTTTAAATGGTGGCACTTTTCAATGGGACAAGAGTAATGGAGCAAGTACAAGAGCCGTAAGCCTTGGTGCAACAGCACCCATTGCTTCTCGTTTTTCTTTAGTCTCTTCTGACACTCGACATTTATTTTTATTTGGAACATGCACTACGGTTACAGATGCAGCTACGCAAGATGATTTATTTTTTAGATTTGCTGATCGTGAAAGTTTAACAGTGTTTGCACCTACAGCAGAAAATGAAGCAGGTTCACTTCGTATCGCTGATGGATCACGTATTATAGGTGCTGTTAGATCAACTGGTCAAATACTAGTTTGGACGGATCAATCACTACATGGTATTCAATTTGTTGGAACACCATTTACATTTGGTCAACGACAACTTGGGGCTAACTGTGGATTGATAGCGCAACATGCAGCTATTGATGTAAATGGTAAAGCATTTTGGATGGGTGATGATGCATTTTATATGTACGATGGGGTTGTTAAAAAAATGCCATGTTCTGTTCAAGATTATGTTTATGACGATTTAAGTTATACTAATAAAAATGATATAGCGTGTGGAGTCAATCCTGAGTTTAATGAAATACTTTGGTACTATCCTTCTTCAGATGCTACACAAATAGATAGAGTAGTTGTTTACAATTATTTAGAAGGTACTTGGTATACTTCAACATTAGGACGTACAAGTTACCTTGGAAACTATACTTTTGAAAATCCTATTTCTTCTGAATTTAATGCTTCTTTAGTAGCAAATGCTACCACAAGTACAGGGGTAAGTAATACACCATTTGGTGTAACAGCAGGGGCTTCTTATTTATACAATCAAGAAGTAGGTAATAACCAAGCCGATGGTTCTGCTATTAGTGCTTCTCTTACTACAGGATCCATAGAAATTGCAGATGGAGATAACTTTATGTCCGTTTCTAAATTTGTTCCAGACTTTACTTCTTTGGCCAACAATCTAACTGTTACCTTAACTTTAGAAGACTACCCTCAATCCACAGCTAGTCAAACAACTACAGGAACTGTAACTAGCACAACAGATAAAATTAATATAAGAGGACGAGGAAGATCAGTAAAATTAAATTTTACAACTAATACAGTGGATGACACTAATTGGAGACTTGGATCAATGAAACTACAACTTAGACCAGACGGAAGAAGATAATGGCTAAAATAACAATTACACGATTACCAAATGCTACACCAGATTATGAACCAAGTCAATTTGATCAAATGGTACGATTACTTGAACAACTTATTTTAAATTTAAATACATCATATTCTCAAGACATAGAAAATAAATCTAGTGGAAGGAGTTGGTACCTTGGCTGATACATTTAAAAATGCAGGAAAAGATCTTACAACAACAGATTTAACAACACTCTATACTGTTCCTACAGCATCACCAGGCGTTACAGGAACATCACCTGTTTTTCCAACAACTGCTGTTGTAAAATCTATTTTAGTTTGTAATGATCATGGTACTGCTACTACTCTTGTGGATGTAGTTTTTACTGATACTAGTGCCTCTGCTACAATCGCTTTATTTGAACAGAAAAGTGTAGCAGCCAAAACTACTGATGAATTATTAGAGCAACCTTTAGTATTAGAAGAAGGGGACGTATTAAAAGTACAGGCTAATGCGGCTAATCAAGTACATGTAACTGCTAGTATATTAGAAATAACAAAAGGAGATTTGTAATCGACCTTACATCTTTATTTATTACTCCTATTTTTTCATTAAATTTAGCAGGGTATGAAGATTTAGTAACAGATATTAAAGATCTTCAAGACAAAGAACCTCAGACTATAGAAGGAAAAAGCACTAAAGGAGGATGGCACAGCCATGATTTTCTTCACGAAAATGAAAAGTTTGGTAAATTAAAATCTGAGATTGTTAATTTATCTCAAGAAGCTATGACACATTTGGATATAATTAAAGAAATGATTCCTGAAGTAACAGGTATGTGGGCCGTGGTCAATAGACCAGGAAGCAGTAATCGTTTACATAATCACCCTTTTAATTACCTCTCAGGCGTCTTTTATTTACAAGTGCCTAAAGATAGTGGTTCCCTTATATTTCATGATCCTAGACCCCAATCTGAAGTATTATCGCCCCCTAAAAAACCACAAGAGAGTATACATACAGCACACCGAGTAACATGGACACCTAAACAAAATGATATATTATTTTTTCCTTCTTGGCTTCAACATGAAGTAAAGGAAAATAATTCACAAGAAGAAAGAATTGTGATAAGTTTTAACATTGAATTAAAAAGGAGAAACAATGACTAAAATTGTAGAAGAAGCAAAAGTTTTAGGGGAAATTGATGCAGGCGATGGTCGTATGGTTCCTCATATTAGATGTAAATCTGAGACAACAATTGTTAATACAGAAACAAACCAAGAATATGATTCAGAAAATGATGCAACAAACGATGTAGCTAATCCCAATACAACGACTAAAGAAGAACATATTAGACGAGATGTAAAAATATTTGCTCCATCTTTAGCTGATATGGTAGGAGCTAACGACGACGATTAAACACTGCAAGCTTCGTCAGCTTTGTTTCCATTTAATATTACTTTTTCATTAGAAGTATCATGACAGCCACACCCTTTTAGGTGTTCAGATAATGTTTTTTCTAGTCTTAAATTATCTCGCTCTGAGGCTAATAAACGTTCGTGGTAGCGGCTCACCTTGTCAGCGAGGACAGCTATAGCTTTCAATACTTCTTGATTTTCCATAATATCTCCTGTGATTTAAATTTTTGGGTGAGATCTAATTTAACCATATTTCAATTGAAAGCAACAGAACTTTTTAAAATTGTTTTATTGACAAGAAAAAGATGATATGAAAGTAACAGAATTAGAAAAAAGAATGAAAGTTAAATATTTTTATTTAAAAAATGGATTTCCTTTAACATTGCAATTGCCTTTTGAAAAAGAAATACCTAAAGAAGACAAAGGATACCATCGTTGTTATGCACATAAATGGGCAAACTTAAATAGATTTTTAGTACGGTGTCCATTTGATTTAAATTTTTCTATTCTTCCTATTGAAGATAAAAAAGAATATAAAATTATTTTTAATGATGAGTTTACAGAAAATATAATAAAAGATGGATGGGTGTTTATTCATCCTAGTGATGCCATACTATTTCATAAACCTGTTTTTCAAATTCCTTTAAATGTTGTTTTTTATTCCGAAGAAAAATGTTTTTTAGAAACAAGTTCTCCTAATAACTTTGATCATAATTTAAAATTTATTAATGGTAAATTTGATATATCTTCATGGGTTCGTCCACTTAACATAGCATTTGAAATACAAAACATTCATCAAAAAATACAATTAAAAAGAAATGAAATTATAGGAGAATTAATTTTTCATACATCTAAAATTAATAAAAATATTATTTTGGAAGAAAATAATAATCCTTCCTCTGAACTTTTAAGTTTAAGTCAAGAAAATACAAAAGTATCGAGTTACATTAAAAATACTAAAACTTTAATTAGTAAAGGAAAACAGCTATTACAAAGATTAATATGAATAACATTTTTATACAAGATAATTTTTTTGAAGATGAAATTTTTAATACTATAAAAAATGAAATTGACACAGTTGAATTTACTCCTCCTTCAACAGAAACTAGAAAATATCAATCAACTTATTGGTTTGATCACAAACTTCCTATGGGATGTGATGTTCAAAGATTAATATATAAAAAAATAAAATTTTATTTTAATGAAGAAGTAGATTTTGATTCTGTAAATGATACTGATTGTATCTACACTATGTCAAATGCAAAAGATCATCCTCGTCCCCACAGGGATTTAATGTCTGACATACCCACACATCTTCAATATCAATGTCTTATCTATATAAAAGGAGATTCACACTTGGCTAACGGCACAGGTTTTTATACTCGTGATTTAAAAGATAAATTAAAATTTCATTTACATTTAAATGTAGGATTTAAAGAAAACAGAGCTGTGTTTTTTTCTTCAGATAACTGGCACTCACCAATGCAATGGTCAGGAGAAAGTTCATGGAGATATAGCATTGCTAATTTTATGACAATGAAAGGAAAAAAATGAAAAAGAAAATTATAGTAGAAGGACGTTTTATTAGTAAATTTACTGTTCCTCAAAAATATATTAAAGATTTAAATAATCATTATGAAAAAGCAAAAACTCATTTATTAAGTTACGGTCATAGATTAGCAGGAAGACTAGATTCAGAATTAAATATTATGACACTAATTGAAAAAACACAGGCTTTTAAATATTTTGTAAAATGTATGAATGATCATCTTAAAACAAGTGAGGATTTTGATGTATGTAAACCGGGTCCACATCATTTAGACATCAATGGTTGTTGGATCAATGATATGAAAGAAGGAGAATACAATCCCCCTCATACCCATCATGATGGAACAGGATGGTCTACTGTTTTATTTTTAAAAGTTCCTGAGTTTATTGATGATGCAAAAGATCCTCATAAATTTAAAGATGGTCAATTATGTTTTATAATGAATCAAAATATATGTAAGTATGTTACTCCTAAAGTAGGAGACTTTTATATATTTAGAGCAGATCATCAACATTGTGTGATGCCTTTTAAAACAAAAAAATCTGGAGAAATTCGACGTTCAATGTCTTTTAATTTTATAGAGGTACCAACTAATGTTTGAGAAACAAATAAAATTTACTGCTACTAATAAAGACATGCTAGACATATGGCCTCATCCACGCCCTGCTTCTCGTTTTATTCCTAAAGAATATAAAAAACTAGAGCGATTTACAGATGGTAATTTACACCAAGCAACATTAAAAACATGTATTCCTTTTCTTGATTCTTTAACGGCTGGATATATTATTCCATTTGATCAAGACTACGTAGTTGATCCAGTAGAAAATGATTTTAGTGTAACGCCTGCTAACCGAGAACAAAACGATTTTGGGTTTCATAGTCAAACTCAATTGCCAAAAGAATGGCATAAAAAATCTGGAGAAAATGCAGGTAAGTTTCATAATAAATGGCTTATTAAAACCCCACCTGGTTATAGTTGTTTATTTACTCAACCTATGAATAGATATACTGAAGATAGATTTAAAATTATTGATGGGATTGTAGATACTGATACGTACACTAATGTTATTAATTTTCCTTTTATTTTAAAAAAAAGAGATAAACAATTTTTATTTAAAAAAGGAGAACCTATGGTTCAGATTATTCCTTTTAAACGAGAGTCTTGGAAGATGTGGTCAGGTTTTGTTTATGAAAAAAAACACAGTAAAGACCAACGATTAATTTTAAGTGAATGGGTGGATAAGTATAAAAAATATTTTTGGTGTAAGAAAGATTTTAAATGATTAAGTTAACAGATTTTGTGCATAGATACGATAATATAATTAAAAAAGAAGTATGTGAGGAAATTATAAATCAAAAAGATTTAAAGTTTAATTTAGCCACTGTTAGTGGGGGTAAAGTAAATAAACATAGAAATTGTTTAGTTAAACCTATAGAAAAAAAATTTGATAATAAAATACAAAAAATAATTTCAAAGATAATTCAACTGTATATGGAGGATCACAAACATTTTGGTCCTGGAATGAATTCTATTGAAGATACTGGTTATGAACATTTACTTTATCTAGGTTCTCATAAAGGAGAATATAAAGAACATGTTGATCATGTAGAGTTATTTCCTCGAATATTAAGTATATCTATTTTGTTAAATGATAATTATGAGGGAGGTAATTTTTCTTTTTTTAATGGACAACACATTATTGAAAAAAAACAAGGAAGTGCTGTTATTTTTCCTAGTAATTTTTGTTTTCCTCATGCTGTTCTACCTGTAACAAAGGGAGACAGACATTCAATAATTACTTGGATTCACTAATTACGCAGCTTCTATTTCTTCTTTTCTAGTTTGCGCCCAATCCAATAAATTTTGAACTGTTGTAGTACCTGAAACAATATCACTTGTTGTATTTAATACAGTTTCACCTGTCATTTTTCCTGTAGGACTACAATGTTGTATTTCATTATCACCTGATAAAGTATTATAAATAAGGTAATGAATGGTAGCTGATAAAGCTGGCATTGAGTCTCCTTTATCAGACCAATTAATGTGAAATGAATCATCTACTTTAATATAATCTCCATTAGATATTACAATTTGTGTTGCCATTATTTATCTCCTTAGTGTTTTATAATATAGTTAACCACCACATATGGTGAAAAAGTATTATTTCCTGCTGCTGCAACAGTTCCTGTTAAAGAACCACCTGAATTAGTTACGGCAACAGTTCCTGTTAAAGTTCCTGCTAGTGTTCCTGTGCTGTGATTATGTGCTGTTCCTGATCCTGTGCTACCTGAAGCTGTAAAGGGGTCACTACCTTGACTTGATTGAAATCTTCCAGAACCAGTTGATCCAAATCTAAAGTTCAAAGTATGTGTATGTGATGCAAGTTGTGCAGAAGTTAAAGATGTATTTCCAATATCTCCTGTCATTGTAACTGATTGATTGTTAGCTACAGTAGATGTAATTGTGCTTACAGCTTGATTGTTAGTCATTGCAACAGTAACTGTATTAGCACCACCAGTAGCTGCTAAATTATAAGTATTACCATCAAATCCTTGCGGAGTTTTTCCTTGTAATTGAGGAACATTAAATGTTGTTGAACCATCACCCGTACCATATGTTGTGCTTGTTACAGCGAACAATTCTGCATACGTTGTTCTAGAAACTGCTGCACCATTACATAATAAATATCCAGTTGGTGCTGTTGCTTTAGGCCAGGGTTTAATCGTTCCTACTTCACTTCTATTTGTAAAATCATTTAAATTAGTCATTGTACTTTAATCTCCATCCAAAAGTTCCATCATAGAATACTAAAGCGATACCTGCACTATTAGTAGTAATTTCTAAGTCTGCAGCAGATCCCATAATTGGTTGACTGTTACGTCCTATAGTAATTTTATTTGTCCCTGCCGTTCCTTCTGCATCTATAATTTTACACTGCATTCCTATACTAGGAGAGGCAGGTAATGTTAAAGTAAAAGTTCCACCCGATGTATCAGCAAAAATGTTATCGCCGTCTGCCATAGTATAGTTTCCAGTTTTTGTTTGCCATGTTTCACTTAAACCTGCTAAATCAAAAATATCATACCAGTTAGTACCATCAGTAGCTAGTAAACGATATTTACCGTTTGCAACAGTTACTGTGTTTCCTGTAGCACCTAGTCTAGCAGATACATCTGCCCCACCACTGATGTTATTATAAACACCAACAGTTTTCTGTGTAGCTGGAAATTGTACTGTGTGTGTTGTAGAAACAGTTCCTGTAAAAATTATTTGATTTTGTCTTGCTTCGTTGTTTGCTTGAGATTGTGGACCATCGCCGTTTGATAGCGTAGTTGAAGTCCCTGTAGTAATTGCTTTAGAATAAACACCAGCGATAGCAAATTCAAAAACTTGAGAAAAGTTATTATTAGTTATAGTTCCCCACGTACCTGAGTTTTCCCCATTTACTTGTAGTTCGATTCTAAGCCCTGTTGAATATGTTGACATTTAATCTCCTAAGTAAGTTTTATTGATAAATATAAAGTTTGTCAAAACTTTTATGCAGCCTTAGTTACTTCTGTCCAACTAATAGAACTGTTTGAGTCATCTACTACATTCCATGCTGTAATATCTAACGATCCTAAACTACTTGTAGCAGAAACCCCTGTTATTGTAAAGACAGTAGATCCTGAAACATTTGGGATACCTGGACTTGCAGTAAGAGAAACCCCTGTTAAAGCATATGACGATGTTTGTGTAGCTTGACCCACGGCTGATGTTGCAGCTTGTCCTGTTGGGGATACAATAGCACCACCTGTTGCTACTACACTACCACCGAAAGTTGTGGAATCTACACCTGTTAAAGTAACAGTACCACCACCTGAAATTGTTGTCGCTCCGATAGCAGAAGTTGTTCCTAATCCTGTTGGAGATACAATAGCACCACCTGTTGCAATTTCTGTTCCAAGACTTGCTGTTAGTTGTTCTCCTGCGGGTAATACACTTGGACTAATACCAACTGATACAGTTCCAAGACTTGCATCTAGTTCTGGTTCGCTTGAAGCGACAACGGTTATAACTCCATCACCACTAATAGAGAAAGTACCAATTGAACTTGTTGCACTTACGCCTGTTACAAATATAGAAGTTAATACTGTTCCAACGGCAGATGACATTCCTGCCGATGTAATTGTTGGAGCTACATCTCCTTGGAATACCATGTCTCCTGTATTGGAAACAGCACTTACGCCTGTTAAAGCATAACTAGCTTCGGTAACTCCCCAAAGATTATCTCCCCATCCAATTTCTACGCCTGATGATCCTGCAAATGCTCTGCCCCAACCACTTTGAAAACCAGTAGCAACTGATTCTGAGCCAGTGGTGGAAGTTGTTGCTAATCCTGTTGGAGTAACATTAGCAGAACCTACAACGGAGGTAGGTGTATTAGTATTAGATTGAACTTGTTGTCCTGGAGCAGTTAAATTTTGACCTCCTGTACCAACAGCCGTACCTAAAGCTGACGTGGTACCAAGACCAGTAAGCGTTATGTTACACGCACCCGTAATAGTTGGGGTAGCAGTCGCTGAAGTGAGGCCGACACCCGTTGCTTCGACAGGAGCTTGTTGTCCCCATGCACCACTGCCCCAAGTTTCTCGGCCCCATCCTTGGATGGAAGCCATAATCTAATCTCCTATGCGATTCTTAAAATTGCAGCAGTCGCTTCAGCAGCAGGGAATGTAATTGTAAACGTTCCTGATGTTGAAGTTTTAACTCCACCAAAATCTAAAACACAAACAGAGGCATTGGTTGTTAAACCTGTTACTGTCGAACTATTATAAATTACAGCAGCTTGTGCTGAAATAGTTGCACTTGTAAAAGATAAGTCTGGTGAGAAATCACAAACAGCAGTGTCACCTGATAAAGCTGGTGTTACTGATGTTAATGCTCCGCCACCTTCTGAATAAGTGCCTGAGTTTGCAACTTCATCTGTTCCTTGAAATGCAGTTGTTGATTTTGATAATGTCGCTTCTGCGTCATATAATGCTAGTTTAAAAGCGTTCCCTGTCGTAGCCGTAAAATTGTGTAGGCCTTTCAGGATCTCCACTTTAAAACTGTTACATACAGCTTGAGTAATTGCCATAATAATCTCCTATGGGTTCCTTGATTCGAGAGGGATACGAATAACGCCGTCCCGAAATTCGTCTCTGCGGTCACGCCCCATCTCATATGTTGCGAGAGCTTGCACAGACTGATTAAACATTTTATCATAATATTGTATCATATCTGCCGGACCTTTCAAGTATCCAAGTGCCTGTAAAATACAACCATATAATAACACGTTTGGAGCATTCTGACTTAACCAGGTAGAAGTAAAACTACTTGTTAAACCATCAGGCTCATACGTGTATGCGAGCTCCACATCAATGGCAGCATCGGGGGTCGGCGCTAGATAGTGCGTATCTTGGTCCCACATAGCATAATACTTAGGGGTACCTGTTGCCGTTCTATCTGGCCAGTATTCATTCATAAACGAAATATCTTTTTGAAGCAAGGTTGTTCTCTCATTTGCAGTTGTTCCTGTAGTAGGATATATTTGCACATATCTTGTTGCTTGCCAATCAGAGGGCAAAGGTAAAAAAGCATTACCTATAGTTAATGTAGCAAAATCATATTTACGGTAATAATTTAAATCTATTGTTCTCATTATTTGATCTTCAATAGAAGAGATAAAAGGTTGAATAATTGCATCGGATAATACCGAAGTTGTAGTTTCAGTATAATTTCTTACATTATCATTTAAATCAGAATAATCGGTCATGAGGTACTCACTGTAACATTTCCACTTCTAGAGATCAATTGTGTTTTCTTATTAGGTTGTTGTACACTTAAGGGCATCATACTTTTTCTTGTGCCTACGTAACTAACTCCATTAGCATGATAAGCGGTAAAAGTTTCATCTAATGTTTGAAAGCTATTAACAGATAATCCATCTCCACCACTATTATATTGTCCTAATGGTATATCATCAACATTAGCTATAGCGGGTCCTTGAGGTCCACCTAAAAAAACTCTTGCAGAAGCAACCTGTGGTTTTGCATGTGCTAAAGATTGAGCATCAGTTGGATGATTAGTAGGATTTAATAAAGGAGATTTAGGTTCGTATTCTGAAATATGCACCCATGCCCCTGTCCATTCTTGAACCATCTCATTATAAGGGTAAGCAAAACCATCACGATCAGAAATACGTAAAGCAAATTTTCCTGATGAATATCTAGCCATTAATATGTTCCTGCTGTTATGCCTATCTTAGGTACAAAGTGAGAGCTTACATTTCCTCTATTAGTATCGGCAGCTCTTCTAAATTCTTCTTCGTATGCTATTTTTAATATTTGAGTTCTTTCTGGTGCATACTTTAAAGCTATATAGTAAGCTAATCCTGCTGTAAGACATGGTAAAAAAGAAAAAGGAATTTCATTATTGTTAGTATAAGCGCCTGAATCTTTCATTCGTAACATAGCATAAAAAACTACAGTGTAAGCTACATCTGCTGCAGGATATAAATACAAAGTAGGATTAATAGTTTTTTCAAAATAATATTGTGTTGGTCTTCCATTAGAAGTTTTAACAGTATAATTTAAATATGTTGAACGACTAATAGGTGAACAAGAATATTCATTGTTACTTGAATCACGAATAACTAAATCTGTAATTTCTACAATTTCAGATGCTGCATTAGCATTGTTTCCAAACAAAGAAGTACCTGCTAATGTTATTACGTTAGCTGCAAGTGCAGCTTCTTGTTTTTGTATTGTCCAAAGATTTAATCCTCTATTTGACCATTCAGCTAAAAGAAGATTTAAAGAACGACGTGCGGTTTTAAGTTGGTAACCAGTACGATCTTGTAAACCGCATCGTTCAAAAGCCTCTTCAACTATTTCATCAATAGATAAATCAAAACTTGCTGTTGTAGCATAAGTTGGCATTATTTCTTAGCTTTAACTTTTTTCTTTTTAATAACTTTTTTCTTAGCGGTTTTTTTAACTTTACCACCTTTTTTCATTCCTGGTGCAGTCATTAATTCAGTAGGCATACGTCTTGATCTTTCATCAACACCATAACCTCTTGAATACATCATGTCACCTGTACGGCCACCCATATTCATTTTAGCTACTTTTCCGCCACCTCTCATCTTAGCAGTTTTTTTAACAGTGCCTCCACCTTTCATCTTAGCAGTTTTTTTAACAGTGCCTCCACCCATCATCTTTGTTTTAGCAGTTTTCTTTTTACCCATCATGATAGACCTCCATTGATCTTTTTGTATTTTTCTTCTCTAGATACAACGACGTCTCGATAGTATCCTTTAGGCCATTTACTATAATAGCCTTGTTTTTTTAATTTATCAGAAGCTTGGTGTAATTGCGAGAACTTTTGTACTAGCATCATAGAATATTTGTGTTCTGGATAAGACATACTTATATCTAATTCTTCAGTAGGAGACACCAAAAATTCTTGTTCTTCAATAGTTGCAGGGTTTTGAGGGTGAAAGCTCATAAAATAAATATCTTTTTTATTATATTTATAATTATACTCTTCTGTAGCTATATGTAAATCATCAGATGTATAGCTATAATAAGGATCACAAAATATTAATATTTCTGATACAGAAAAATCTAAGTTTTTAAGATGATCATTTAATTCTTTTTTATATATACTTCCTTTACTTTTAACAGATACCCAAACCTTTTTGTCATGCCATGCTTTTTTAGCAAAAGGACAAGCAGGGACACCTCCTAAATGAAGATTAGGAACCTCAAGATAATGTTTAGACCACAGCCTAACATCATCTATTATTTCTGTTCTTAGGATAGAGTTCCTACTACCCATAAAATAGCATAACAAGTTAAAAAGAAAGTTGCAGGTTCCATTAATTACCGTATTTATCTTTTATTATTTTATATATTTTAAGGTTGCCCTCAAAGTCTGGTCTTAGTTCCGCTTTGACTTGACCACATTCATACCGAATAACATTAACTCTATTATCTGATAAATTTCTTTCTGCTTCTCTTTTAGCTTTTAAACATTTAGACAATCCGTCTGTCATCATGTGACCATCCATTGAACCATTGACATACATGATTAATGCAAATACTGTTTCAATGACCATTTTTTTGTTCCCTAACTTTGTCTTTTAATTTTTCTACATCTGTTTGTAGTTTTAACACTTGGTCTTTTAAAAAATTTATATTTACAGTATTGGACATCATCGATTCCATTTCAGATTGTAACTTTTCTTGAGTAGCAGAAATAAATTCTACCAACATAAATAATTCATTTATTTG
>Ga0209634_1000876_pt1 | contig 22764 bp, 26 predicted proteins | sample LinPmetageLP40_FD_184043 | JGI IMG/M metagenome (GOLD analysis project Ga0209634, IMG submission 184043) | Marine viral communities from the Pacific Ocean - LP-40 (SPAdes) (version 2) | ecosystem: Environmental > Aquatic > Marine > Oceanic | place: Pacific Ocean | collected 2010-08-26 | reverse complement strand
CAAGAGAGATGAAGTTATGAGGTGGGAAGAATGGACTACCACTGAAAGACTGCATGTAGGAATGGAGCTTGTGTCTTTATTAATTGAGAGTACAGGTCTTATTGAAATAGCTACTGAACAGCATAAACATAAAACTATCAAAGTTATTAAACAAACAGCTAAAACTAAAGATTGGATAGATAATCGTAATAAGTTTAACGAGCTATTAAACCCAGAGTATTTAATGATGGTAATGCCTCCCAAAAGCGTTGTAGACGGCAAGGTAACAGGTCATGGGTACTGGACATCAGAAATGCCAGAATTAGACCTAGTTAAGCAAAAAGGTAAGAAGTTTAATAATGAGATGGAGAACTGTGCTATGCCTGAAGTTACATCTGCGGTCAATCTTATGCAAAGTACAGCTTATAAGATTAATCCATTTATTCTTTCAGTCATGCAAAATGCTTGGGACAAAGGACTATCTATTGGAGGTATGCCACCAATTAAGAACCTTGATTTGCCCAACAAACCACATGACATAGAGACTAACCCAGAGGCACTCAAAAAGTTTAAGAAAGATAGTGTTATCATTCACACAGAAAATAACCGAATGGTATCTAAAAGACTTCTATATGCTAAAATTATATGGTTGGCAGAGAAGTTTAAAGAATATGCTACATTGTATTTTCCACTACAATTAGACTTTAGAGGTAGAGCCTATTGTGTCCCTGCTTTTCTTAACTATCAGTCTATCAATGGAGCAAAAGCATTGCTTAATTTTAGTCAAGGTAAAGCTATTACAAAAGAAAACAGAGGTGTTTTTTGGTTAGCAGTACATGGTTCTAATATGTGGGGTAATGATAAAGTATCATTTGAGGACAGAGAGAAATGGTCTTACGATAACTTACAATGGATAACTGAATGTGCTGAAGACCCTATTGCTAATAGACAATGGGAAGACGCAGATAATCCTTTTCAATTTTTATCATTTTGTGATGAATGGAGAAGATACCAAGAAACAGGTGATGGGTTTGTCTCACACATACCTGTCAATGTAGATGGCAGTTGTAATGGGTTACAAATCTATTCATTGTTATTAAAAGATACAGTTGCAGGTAAATTAGTTAATTGTTTGCCTAGTGATGTACCACAAGACATCTACCAATTAGTAGCTAACGAAGTAATTAAAACTTTGAAAGTAAAAGCTAGTGAGGGAGACCCATTGGCACAGAAATGGTTAGACTATGGTGTCAAGCGTTCAACTTGTAAAAGACCTATTATGACAATCTGTTATGGGTCAACTAGATATTCTTGTACTGACTTTGTAGTAGAAGATTTAACTAAAAGAAAAGACAAAGGAGAAATGCACCCATTTGATGACATGTTTAAACCTGCCACATATTTATCTAAAATTATCTGGTCAAGTATTGGTGAGAACTTAAAATCTGCAAGGGTTGGTATGGACTACTTACAAAACAATGCAAAGGTAATATCAAAAGAAGGAATACCAATTCACTGGGTTACACCTGTTGGTTTTCCTGTGTTTCAATATTACCCAGAAATGAAAAGTAAAAGAGTACGTTCTCATTTAATGGGAGAGGTGTTTGCACCGCAAATAAAAGAGGAAACAAAAGAAACGGACAAACTTCGAAGCCGTAATGCAGTCGCCGCTAACTATGTTCATAGCTTGGATAGTGCTTGTATGATTAAAACTGTCAATATTGCAAAAGCAAAAGGTATTGATAATTTTTGTAATGTGCATGACAGCTTTGCAACACATGCGTGTGACATTGATAAGCTAAATGTATCTATCAGAGAAGCCTTTGTAGAAACCTTTGGTAAAGACCTGTTAGGTAAGTTTAAGGAAGATGTAGGAAAGCTGTTAGATGAGGAAACTAGAGGCAAACTACCTACAATCCCTGATAGTGGAGACTTGGAGTTAGATTTACTACATCAATCCAAGTTTTTCTTTGCCTAAATCTATGCACACATGGATAGTAAAGTTACACTATTAGTAAATCAACAATCAAAAGAGAAAACACAGAGAACAATAACAATAAGGATAAATATGAGTAAACAAGTATACAACAAATTGGTAACACCTGTAGGTGTATCACAGTATTGTTGGTTAAACACGCCTGACACTAAATTTGATAAAGAGAATGGTGGTCACTTTAAGACTAACCTAATTATCAAAGGGTCAGACGCACAATCACTTATCAAGTCTATTAAAGACGAGATGAAAGTATCTTTAGAAATGGCAAAAGAAAAATCTAAAGGTAAAGAACCCAAAACAGCAAACATGCCTTTTGAAGAAGAATATGTAGATAGTAAACCTACTGGAAACATAATCTTCAAATTCAAAGCTAAAGCAAAAATTATGATGAAATCTGGTGACGTAATAGACATCAAGATACCAATTTTTGATAGCAAAGGTACACCTATGAAAGAGCAAGTATGGTCAGGTTCAGAAATGAAAGTTTCTGCTGACATGATACCTTACTTCACTGCAATGGCAGGTGCAGGTGTGTCATTGAGATTAAAGGCAGTGCAGATAACTAAATTAGTTGAAGGCGGAGCAGGTGCAGGAGCAAAAGGGCATGGCTTTGAAGAAATTAAAGATGGTTATGTTGCACCTGAAATAGACGTAGACAAAACATTTGAGAATGAAGTACAACCGAGCAACACTGACTTCTAATCAAGTAGGACTTAAATATGGTTTTAGGTCTGGGCTAGAAATAGCTATCTCACAAGAGTTAGACGCTAATAGTGTAAAGTATGATTATGAAAAGGTTAAATTAACTTATGTTAAACCTACGAAAGCTCATAGTTATACCCCAGACTTTTACCTAAAAGAACAAGACATATTTATAGAAACAAAAGGATTGTTTACATCAGCAGACAGACAAAAAATGCGTCTTGTCAAAGAACAACACCCAGAGAAAGACATTAGATTTGTCTTTAGTAATTCACGAAGCAGAATATCAAAAAAATCTTCAACGACTTACGCTATGTGGTGTGAAAAATATGGTTTCAAACATGCTGACAAACATATTCCATTGGAGTGGTTAAATGGATAACAATTATAGAACAAGAACAGATTTTATTGTTGTTCATTCAACTAAAACTAAACCTAGTGAAAACCTTAATGCAAAGGATATAACTTTATTACACAGGAAAGAGGGTTTCTTTCACAACGCTTTTCATTTTATAATTAAAAGAGATGGTACAGTAGAAGAAGGCAGACCAGAAGAAATGTCTGGTGCAATATTGCCTATAAACCAACCTTTAATTACTAACCAAAATTCCATAGCGATTGCTTTAGTTGGCGGTCTAGCTAATGATGGAACAAGTCTTGACACAAACTTTACAATTAAACAATACGCTTCGTTGCGTGAACTTGTAAAAAAGTTGAAAGTAAAGTACAAAGTCGAGGTAGTGGGTTGCAGAAATGCAATTAACTCTAAATCGTGTATGTCTTTTGACGTACTGTCGATTGTTGATTGAGACGCTTCTAGTTAGAAATAGCTAGAGGCGTTTCGTATTTATGGGGTAATGGAGGGAGACTGAAGTTACCCCAAGCCAGTGGAGGCAACGCCCAGAATTGAACTGGGATAGGTAGATTTGCAATCCACTGCGTAACCATTCCGCCACGTTGCCAAAATTTCTAAAATTAAAAATCAAATTATTACATTATGAACCAAACTGAAAGCGAATTTTTATATCACACATCTTGTGACAACTGTTCCTCATCAGACGCAAACTCTGTGTATTCAGACGGACATGCGTTTTGTTTTTCATGTAACACAACAACACAAGGACAATCAACAATGGAGTTAACACCAATTACAAAACAAGAAAGTAATTTTATTAAAGGCGAACACTTACCTCTTAATAAAAGAAAAATTAATTTAGACACAGTACAAAAATATAACTATCAAGTAGGTGCATGGTTTGCACGTCCTTGTCATATTGCTAATTATTATAATGATAGCAAAGAGTTAGTAGCACAAAAATTAAGATACCCCTCAAAAGATTTTCAATGGTTAGGCAATCCAAAGGAAGCAGGATTGTTTGGACAAGAAACTTGTAAAGGACGTGGAAAATATTTGACAGTTTGCGAAGGAGAAATTGATGCTCTTACAATGTCGCAAAGTATGGACAACAACAAATGGGACGTTGTATCTATTAAAACAGGTGCGGCAGGAGCAAAAAAAGATATTCAAAAGTCACTAGAATTCTTGGAGGGTTATGAGAATGTAATCTTTATGTTCGACCAAGACGAACATGGGCAAAAGGCGGCGTTAGAATGTGCAAAACTTTTAACTCCTAATAAAGCCAAGATTGCTTCTCTACCACTTAAAGACCCTAATGAAATGTTACTTGCAGGTAAGCAAGATAAATTAGTTAAAGCTATGTGGGACGCAAAACCATATAGACCTGATGGTATTGTTTTAGGTTCAGAAATCTTTGAAGAGATAATGAAAGAAGATAAGTATGTTACTGCACAATACCCTTTTAAAAGTCTTAACGATAAGACACATGGTTTAAGAAAAGGTGAGCTAACAACTATTACAGCAGGTACAGGTGTAGGTAAATCATCATTCTGTCGTCATGTAGCATTAGATTTATTAAAACAAAATTTTGGCGTTGGCTACATTGCATTAGAAGAAAGTATTAAAAGAAGTGCATTAGGTATTATGGGTGTTCACCTAAAGAAACCTTTGCATTTAACAAGAGAAGGAATAAGTGAAACACAATTACAAGAAACTTTTAAATCAACTATTGGTAATGGGAATTTTTATTTATATAATCACTTTGGCAACACAATAGCTGACAGTCTTCTTAATAAAATTAGATACCTAGCAAAATCTTGCGAAGTAGACTTTGTAGTATTAGACCATTTACACATGGCGTTATCTGCATTGGGTGACACACACACAAATGATGAACGAAAACTTATTGATTACTTTGTAAGTAAATTAAGAACACTTGTAGAAGAAACAGGTATAGGAGTTATTCTTATATCTCACCTTCGTAGGTCAGAAGGCGATAAAGGTTTTGAAGACGGCAAAGAAGTTACTATGAATAGTCTTCGTGGTTCAGCTTCAATAGGTCAGTTATCAGATTTAATTATAGGTATTAACAGAGATATTAAGTCAGATAAGAAATTAGCTAATCTCACAATTCTTAAAAATAGATTTTCAGGAGAGACAGGCAAAGCCTGTACGTTGTTATATGATTTAGACACTGGTTGTCTGTCAGAAACAACACCTGACGTATTAGATGACTATTAGAAACGCTACTGCAAAGCAAAAAAAAGATGCTTTGTTTTGGTCTGGGTTAGTAGCAGACGCAGTGGCAAAAGCCAAATCAACACATCAACCTCAAACAATAAAAATAGGAAATATTAAGACAGCATTCATGTTGCAAGACACTCTAACCACTATGGCGTTAGCAGGTGAAGATGCGGCGTGGAAAGTAGAAGTCTTATTGGAAACAGCACATTAATTATGAAATTACCAACAATAAATAAAAAAATATTAAACGCACCATTCGTTTCTTTACATTGGAAAGATATAAATGGTTCTGCTGAATGGGTCAGTTTAAAAGACGCTATTAAAAGCAAAGTTACTATTTGTATTTCAAATGGTTGGCTTATTAAAGCTGACAAAGATGTTCATGTTATTGCGGCAGATGTAAATTTTAATGATGATGGAACATTAGGTGATGTTGGAAACATTACAACAATGCCAACTACAAACGTATTAAAGATTAAGAAGGTACAACTTTGAGTAAATTTGTATTTGATATAGAAACAAATGGCTTTCTTCATATCTGCGATAAGGTGCATTGTATTGTACTTAAAAACATAGACACAGGAGAGATACTTACTCCTAATAATGAAGATGCTATTAAACTTTTAGAAGACGCAGAGTTAATCATTGGTCATAATATTATTAAGTTTGATATTCCTGTATTAGAGAAATTATATTCCGCTACATTTAAGGGCAAAATTTTCGACACGTTAGTAGGCACAAGATTAGTATATGCAGACATCAAAGAAAGTGATTTTTCAAAAAAAGATTTTCCTAAAGATTGCATAGGTAGACACTCATTAAAAGCATGGGGTAATAGAATAGGTGAGTACAAAGAACAAATAGAAACAGATTGGCAAACTTTTACACCAGAGATGTTGGAGTATTGCAAACAAGATACAGAAGTAACATATAAATTATATAAAGTTTTACAAGAAAAAGGTTACTCCCAAGAAGCTATGGATTTAGAACATGAAGTAGCTTCTTTAATATTTAAACAAGAACAGCATGGTTTTACTTTTGATAAAACAAAAGCAGAAGCATTGTCTGTTAAATTAAAAGCAAGACAAGCAGAGTTAGCTGAAGAATTACAAGGTGTGTTTGAACCTATTGTAGCTGAAAGATGGTCTACTAAAACAGGTAAAAGATTAAAAGATAGTGTTACTGTATTTAATCCATCAAGCAGACACCATGTAGCACAAAGATTAAAAGATAAATATAATTGGAGTGCAGAGCAATTTACTTCTGATGGTAAAGCTAAACTTGATGATACAATTTTAAGTAAACTTCCATACCCAGAGGCTAAAATATTATGTGAGACTTTTTTATTAACTAAAAGAATTGCACAAATATCTAATGGTTCACAGGCTTGGTTAAAACATGAACGTGATGGTAAAATTCATGGCACATGCAATACCAATTCGTGTGTAACTCAAAGAGCAAGTCACTCTCACCCAAATTTAGGACAGGTGGTTAGTTCGTCTGCACCTTATGGCAGAGAATGCAGAGAATTATTTACAGTACCAGAAGGAAAACGATTAGTAGGTATAGATGTAAGTTCGTTAGAAGTTATGATGCTTTGTCATTTTATGTCAAAGTTTGACAATGGTGAATACACTAAAGTTGCACTTGAAGGTGACATACACACAGAGACACAGAAACTAGCAGGGTTAGACAGTAGAGATTTAGCAAAGCGTTTCTATTATTGTTTTTTATATGGAGGTTCAGTCAAAAAGATTGCTGAAGTAATAAACAAACCATTTAAAGAAGCAGGAAAGATTAAAAAAAGATTTTTAAATAACTTACCTGCATTACATAAACTTATAGAAGGCGTACAGTCTGCGGCTGAACGTGGTTATCTAAATGGTTTAGACAAAAGACAAATCAAAGTTCGTAATAGTTATTCAGCACTTAATACTTTGTTACAAAGTGCAGGTGCAATCTTATGTAAAAGATGGCTAGTAGAATTTAACCAAGAGATTAAGAAATTTAAGAACGCACAACAAGTTGTATGGGTACATGATGAGATACAAGTTGAGTGTGAAGAACAAGACGCTGAAAACATTGGTAAGATAGCAGTAGAATGTATTAAACGTGCAGGTGAACACTTCCAATTAAGAGTGCCGCTAACAGGCGAATATAAAATACACACAGATTGGAGTGGAACACATTGAAGAATAATAAATTTGATATTGACCTAAAGTATGGTCAAGAAAGAGAACAGAGACTAGCTTCTATACTAGATAAAGATAAGAATAAAATAGAAGTTAAAACAGAGAGAGACTGGTGGTTTAAGACAGGTAACATTGCAATAGAAATAGAATGCAATGGCAAACCTTCAGGTATTATGGCAACCAAAGCTGACTATTGGGTACACATATTAGCAGAGGGTGACAAAGATTATTGCAGATTAATATTTGATACCAGAACAATAAAAAGATTAGCAAAAAAATACATAGGTACACTTAAAAATGGTGGTGATGGTTGGCGTAGTAGGTTTGTTTTAATACCTTTAGCCGAAATATTTTTACCAAAAAATTTAAGCAAATCTATGCAGGAAAGGATAGTTAAATAATGTATAAAAAGAAAAGAGTATTAGTAATAGATGGTGACATACTTGCTTATCAAATAGCAACTAACAATGAACGACCTATTAACTGGGGTGATGGCTTATGGACATTACACGCAGATGAAAACAGTTGCATACAACAATTAGATGCAGTGATAGATGATTTAGGTTCTGGGTTATCAGGTGATGACTATGTTGTAGCACTTACAGATAAGAATAATTTTAGAAAAGATGTTCTTCCTACATACAAAAGTAATCGTAAAGAAAAACGTAAGCCAATAGTTTTAGGTGCAATGCGTGAACACATTATGAAAAAACATAATGGTGTTATGTGGGCTAACCTAGAAGCAGATGATGTCATGGGTATTATGGCAACTGAACCTACTGTTGATGAAGAAAGAATATTAATAAGTATTGATAAAGATATGAGAACTATCCCATGCAATCTTTCACAAGATGGTATGACTGTAGAACAAATACCAGAGAAGATAGCTAATTATAACTTTATGATACAGACAATCATGGGTGACAAGACAGATGGTTATGATGGTATTGAAGGTGTAGGCATTAAGACAGCAGAGAAGTTACTTCTTAAATATACTAACTGCAAATTGTCTGACATTTGGAAGATAGTTAAAGGTATCTACAAAGAAAAAGGTTACACACAAAAAGAAGCTCTACAACAAGCTAGGGTCGCACACATTTTAAGACATGGAGAATACAATAAGAAAACAGGGAAGGTAAAACTATGGACGATATAAAAAAACCAATGCACTACAATCAAGGTGGTGTTGAACCCATAGATTACATTACTAAAAACAAACTCTCATACTGTGAGGGCAATGTTGTGAAGTACATTTCTCGTTGGAGATTTAAAGGTGGCATACAAGATTTAAAAAAAGCTAAACAATACATAGATTTTATTATTGATAAAGAAGCACAACCCACAGTAACAGAAAAAAAAGATGATTGATTACGATAGAGACGAGTTACTTACTGACTTTGGTAAGACAACTTTAAAAGATAGGTATTTATTACCAGAAGAAACATCACCGCAAGATGGATTTATGAGGGCGGCAAAAGCATTTTCAGATAATGATGAGATGGCAGAAAGAATTTATAACTACGCTAGTAAACTTTGGTTTATGTATTCAACACCTATTTTATCTAATGGTGGTACTAACAGAGGTATGCCTATCTCTTGTTTTCTAAATTATGTTGGTGATAGTAGAGAAGGATTAACAGGACACTACACAGAGAATGCTTGGTTAGCATCTATTGGTGGTGGTATTGGTGGTTACTGGGGACATGTAAGAAGTGATGGTGTTAGTACATCAGGTGGTTCACAATCATCTGGTTCAATACCTTTTCTTCACGTTGTAGACAGTGAGATACTTGCATTCTCACAAGGTAAAACAAGGCGTGGTAGTTATGCGGCATACATGGATATGTCACACCCAGAGATAATAGAATTTTTAGAAATGCGTAAGCCTAGTGGTGGAGACATACATAGAAAATGTCTTAACCTACATCATGCAATAAATATTTCTGATGAGTTTATGCAGTTGATAGAAAAATGTATTGCTGAACCTACCTATGATGACAGTTGGAATTTAATTGACCCTCATACAAAGAAAGTAATACGAACTGTATCAGCTAGAGATTTGTGGCAAAAATTATTAGAGACAAGAGTTGCTACTGGTGAGCCTTATGTTTCATTTATAGATACTATCAATGACGCATTACCTGAAACACAAAAGAGATTAGGATTAAGAGTACATCATTCTAATTTATGTACAGAGATTACATTACCTACTAATGAAAATAGAACCGCAGTGTGTTGTTTGTCTTCAGTTAATTTAGAAAAGTATGAAGAGTGGAAAAATGACCCATTGTTTGTACCAGATTTAGTTAGATTTTTAGATAATGCTTTGTCTTATTTTATAGAGAATGCACCAGAGAGTGTGTTTAGAGCAAAGTTTAGTGCGGCTAGTGAAAGAAGTATTGGTTTAGGTGCAATGGGTTTTCATGCTTACTTACAATCTAAAGGTATACCTTTTGAAAGTGCGTTAGCTAAAGCTCTTAACTTAAAAATATTTAAAAAGATTAAACAAGAAGCAGTAGATGAAAGTCAAAGACTAGCAATTAAGAGAGGTGAAGCACCTGATATGGAAGGTACAGGTATGCGTAATGCACACTTGTTAGCCATAGCTCCTAACGCATCATCATCTATTATTTGTGGTACTACATCACCATCAATAGAACCATACAGAGCTAACGCTTATGTACAAAAAACAATGTCAGGTTCTTTTCTAGTTAAGAATAAATATTTAGAAAAGTTATTAGAGAAAAAAGGCATGAACACTGATGCAATGTGGCAATCTATTGTAGCACAGAGAGGTTCTGTATTACATTTAGATGAACTATCTGATTATGAAAAAGATACATTTAAAACAGCTATCGAAATTAATCAGCAATGGATAATAGAACATGCGGCAGACAGGCAACAGTATATATGTCAAGGTCAGTCAGTAAATGTATTTGTACCTGCTGATGTAAACATTAAAGAGTTGCACGACATGCACATGTTAGCGTGGAAAAGAAAAATAAAAACTTTGTACTATTGTAGAAGTGAAGCAATTAAACGTGCAGAGTTAGTATCAAAAAAAGTAGAAAGAACAATCATACCTGAAGCAGATTGTTTAGCGTGTGAATAATGAAAAAATATTTATTAGAAATTATCTATCATTATTCAACAGCGTTAACGTCATGGTCATGGCAAAAATTATACGGAGATAGAAAGAAGGGAGCAGGTTACAAGAATGACAGATAGTAGTTTATTTGATGGGACAAACTACCCAAAAATAAAAAAGAAAAGACGAAAAACCAAGACAAAACAATCAGTGTTATGGACTGTGTATCACACAATTTTAGCAGTGGAATTATTAATAATTATTATAATAGAGGGAGTGGAGTTACTAAGATGAGTTTATTTAAAAAGAGAGCATATTACAAACCATTTGATTACGAATGGGCATTTCAAGCATATGACATGCAACAAAAAATGCACTGGCTACCAAGTGAAGTACCATTGCATGAAGATGTAAGAGATTGGAATGAAAGATTAACAGTAGAAGAAAAAAATTTAATAGGACAGATATTAAAATTCTTTACACAAGGAGATGTCGATATAGCACAAGCCTATTTAGATAAATATATTCCACAGTTTAAATCACCTGAAATAAGAATGATGTTATCTGCAATAGCTTCTAGTGAAGCAAACCATGCACATAGTTATTCTTTATTAAATGATACTATTGGATTACCTGATAAGGAATACAAAGCATTTCAAGAATACAAAGAGATGTCCAATAAACATGAGTATCTATTTACATCTAAAGGTAAAGGACTTGAAGGGTTAGCTAGAGAGATAGCTTGTTTTTCTGCATTTGGTGAAGGCTTACAGTTGTTTGCATCATTTGTTATGCTTCTTAACTTCCAAAGATATGGAAGAATGAAGGGTATGTGCCAGATAGTAACTTGGTCTATTAGAGATGAGACACACCATGTTGAAAGTATGATTAAATTGTTTCATCAAATCATAAAAGAAAACCCAAATATTTGGACAGAAAAATTTAAAGCTAGTATCTATCAAACAGCTAGAGACATGGTTGACCTTGAAGATAAGTTTATTGATTTAGCTTTTTCTATGGGTGGTATTAGAGGATTAAAAGCTGAAGAAGTTAAAGAGTATATTAGATACATAGCAGATAGAAGATTACTTCAGTTATCTTTAAAACCTAATTATGGTGTAAAAGAAAACCCATTAGCGTGGTTAGATTGGGTGTTAAATGGCGTAGAACATGCAAATTTCTTTGAGAATAGAGCCACAGAATACAACAAAGGTACTGTCACAGGTAATCTTTGGGACTAACCTTACACTTTTAGATGAAAAACTTAATGGAAGATTTAGTTCTACCTAAAAAAGTAGATGACTTAATAAAGTTATTGAACAAAGTTTACCCTGAAAAATCACCTGATTTAAAAGATGATACTAAAACTATCTATTTTAAAGCAGGTCAAAGGGACGTTGTAAATTTTATTAACACACTAAACGATAGGGATAAATAACATGTGCATGTCAAAACCAAAGATGCCACCTGCTCCTGAAGTTGCTCCAACACCAGTTAACACTTCACAAACTGTGGGTGAACAAACTGCACCAGAGTTGGTAACAGCAAATGAACAGGATTTAAACATCAAGAAAAAGAAAGTTAAAAAATCAGGAACTTCTGCTTTAAATACTTCTTCTGGTTTAAATGTAGCTACTTACACAAGTCCGTAAATAAATGGAATACGCAGGTAGTTTACAAAAAGCTCATACAGCTAAAGAACGATATCTTAAATTACAACAAGATAGAGAACATTATTTAGATAGAGCTGAAGAATGCAGTGAACTAACTATTCCTTCCCTTATAAAACCTGACGGCTTTACATCATCAAGTGATTTATACAATCCATTCCAATCTGTTGGTGCAAGAGGTGTCAACAATCTAGCAAGTAAACTTCTTTTATTATTGCTTCCCCCAAACTCTCCATTTTTTAGATTATCTATTACAGGTGACGCTAAAAAAGAACTAGAAGAAAATAAAGATATGAAAACTGACATAGAGAAATCTTTGTCTGTCATAGAAAAAGAAGTATCAAATAAAATTGAACAACTTGCATTAAGAGTTAGTGTGTTTGAAGCATTAAAACATCTTATTGTTGGTGGTAATGTATTAACTTATATGCCTAAAAAAGGCAGTATGAGAGTATTTCCTTTAACTCAATATGTAGTTAGAAGAGATGCTTCAGGTAATGTATTAGAAATAATTATTTGTGAAAAAGCAAATATATTATCTTTAGGTAAAGATGTATCTGCACAAGTTATTTCTGACCCAGATTATAAGTCAGATGAAGACATAGAATTATACACACATATTTACAAATTAGATGACAATGAGTTTTACGTTTGCCAAGAAGTAAACGGAATTAAAATACCTGACAGTGTTGGTACATTTAAAAAAGAAAGAATGCCTTACCAAGCATTAAGAATGGTTAGAGTAGATAATGAGGACTACGGCAGAGGCTACGTTGAAGAGTTTAAAGGCGACCTTCAGTCGTTAGAAAGTTTATCACAAGCACTTATAGAAAGTGCGGCGGCATCATCTAAAATAGTATTTATGGTTAGACCTAACTCTGTTACTAGAAAAAAAGATTTAGCTATGACTAGAAATGGTGACATCATTACTGGTACTGCTGATGATGTGTCTGTACTACAAGCACAGAAACAATATGATTTACAAGTAGTAGAAAGAAGTATTGCTAAATTAGAAGAAAGAATGTCTTACGCATTCTTACTACACACAGCAATACAAAGAGATGCAGAAAGAGTTACTGCACAAGAAATTAGATACATGGCAGAACAATTAGAGACTGCTATGGGTGGTATTTATTCATTACTATCACAAGAGTTCCAACTACCATTAGTTTCAATACTGATGAAAAGAATGGAACAAGCAAATGAAATACCAAAACTACCTAAAGGTACAGTTCAACCAACTATTATTACTGGTATTGAAGCATTAGGTAGAGGAAATGATTTACAAAAATTAAGAGAATTTGTTGCAGAGATAGGAAATCTTGCACAGATAAATCCGCAAGTTGTTCAGGCGTTAAACCCTGATGATTTAATCAAACGTATCGCCATTGGTTTAGGGATTGATACAGATGGTTTATTAAAATCACAAGAGCAACTAGCAGAAGAACAAGCGGCACAAGAAGAACAAATGCAAGAACAGCAAATGGTTCAGATGGCAGAGAAAGCTATTCCACAAGTCGCAAACAATCTAACTAAACCACAATAAGGATAACAAATGGCAGAAACAATAGAGATAAAACAAGAAGAAACTACTAGCGAAAAGCCAGTAGAAGGAAATGTTACACAAAGTAAACCTGAAGGCTTACCTGAAAAATTCAACAGTGTTGAAGATTTAGCAAAGTCATATTCAGAGTTAGAAAAGAAACTTGGTGACAACACAGAAGCTCCTAAAGAGGAAGCTCCTAAAACAGAAACAAAAAATGATTTAGATATTGCTGAAAAAGCAGTTGAGAGTGCAGGGTTAAATATGGAAACCTTGTCTTCTGAATATGCTGAAAAAGGTGAGTTAGATGCTAAATCGTATGACGCTTTAGAAAAAGCAGGTATACCTAAAGATTATGTAAACCAGTTTATTGAAGGTCAAAAAGCTATGGCTGACCAACAAGCTACATCAATTAAAGATATGGTTGGTGGTGCAGAGGCTTACACAGAGATGTCTAATTGGGCGGCAGACAATATGTCTGAAGAAGAGAAGACAGCTTATAATTCAGCCGTTAATTCTAAAGATGTAGAAACTGCAAAGTTAGCAGTTGTAGGATTAAAAGCTAAATTTGAAAATGCTAATGGTAATGAGCCTAGTCTTGTAGAAGGCAAAGCAACAGTTACAGGTCAAGGTGGTTACAAATCTTGGGCTGAAGTTACAGCCGCTATGGGTGATGACAGGTATCAAAAAGACCCTGCGTATCAATCAATGGTTCAAGAAAAATTAGCCAACTCGGATTTATAAAATGTGGTTAATAGCATTAAGAAAATTGTATGACGCAGAAGTTGCGGAGAGTACAGCAGTTATTGATACATTTTTAAAAAACTCTGTTGGTGTTGCAGACCATGATAATTTTATGAAAACTATAAAATCACAGTTTGATAAATTAGTACATGCTAAACATGCAATATCAGAAATAGACAACATAGTAGAAACACAAACTAAAAAAAAGGATAAATAATTATGCCAATGGGAAAAGGAACTTATGGTTCTAAAAAAGGAAGACCAAGTAAACCATTAAGAGGTGGACAGAAAAGATTACCTGCCGCTTTAAAAGCAAAAATAATGAGTAAGAAGAAGAAAGCATAATGGCAAAGAATAGCTTGTACGGAAACATTCACAAAAAACGTGCTAGAATTAAGGCAGGTTCAGGTGAAAAAATGAGAACAGCAGGTACTAAAGGAAGACCTACTGCTAAACAATTTAAGAGAGCCGCCAAAACTGCGAAAGCATAATGGTTGCTAAGAAATATCAAAGTCCTTCTGGTGGCTTAAATGCTAGAGGAAGGACTTTCTTTAAGAAAAAAGGACATAACTTAAAACCTCCAGTCACAGGAAACCCTAAAGCAGGTTCAAGAGCCGCAGGAAGAAAAAAGAGCTTTTGTGCCAGAATGGGTGGAGTATCTGGTGCTATGTCTAAGAACGGAAAACCCACTAGAAAAGCACTAGCTTTACGAAAGTGGAACTGTAATTAAAAAATAGTTGTGCAACGCTTATGCGTGGCAACTGCCAACTTTAATTAGCCAAATAACTTGACCCCTTGCGAGGGACAATCTTGACTAAATAACTTATTGAAGAGGCTTTTATAAACTAACATCAATAAAGGAGACAATCACATGTCAAACGCAAGTCCAGTTAAATTCGGAAATGCTAATAGTGGTTCTACTCGTGATGATGCCCTGTTTTTAAAAGTATTCGCAGGTGAAGTAATTACTTCATTTGACAGAGCTTCAAAAACACAAGGTGCTGATATGGTAAGAAGTATCAGTAACGGCAAATCTGCATCTTTTCCAGTAATGGGAAGAATAGGTGCGGCGTATCACGCAGTTGGAGCTGAAATATTAGGTGACGCAGTTAACTCAGCAGAAAAGGTTATTACAATTAATGACCTTCTAATATCTTCAGTATTCGTATCGAATATCGAAGAAGCAAAAAACCATTGGGACGTAAGAAGTGCGTACTCTACTGAAATGGGTAGAGCATTATCTTTTCAAAAAGATAAACACATCTTACAAACAATCGGTCAAGCAACTCTAGCCAGTGCAAACGTAACTGGTGGAGACGCTACAACTAATGTAGTCAACACAGGCATTGCATCTTCAACAGATGCTACTGCGGCTAATGCAATGATAGATGCTATCTTTGCGGCGGCTAAAGAGCTTGATGCAAACTATGTTCCATCAGAAGGCAGAAAATGCTTTATGAGATTGGAAGAATACTACAAATTAGCGAATGCTACTAATGCAGTCAATGTTGACTTCAGTGGTGGTGCTAATGGTGGTGTTGCATCAGGTAAAGTTGCAAGAATTGCAGGAATTGAATTAGTACCAGTTCCTCACTTTGTAACTGGAAATGTCACAGCAACAACTGAAAAAGGTTCAGCAACTAATGGGGGTTCATTCCCACAAGCTGTTAACTTGACTAACTTTGTTGCTCTTGTATCTCACCCTTCAGCAGTAGGAACTGTTAAGCTAATGGATTTAGCTGTTGAAAAAGAGTACGACATCAGAAGACAAGGTACGTTAATGGTAGCTAAATACAGCATGGGTCATGGTGTATTAAGACCAGAAGCGGCAGTCGGAATTAAAGAAGCGTAATACTTCTTTTCTTACATTGGGCGGAGATTAACACTGACAATCCGCCCAGTGTTTATACACAAAATTTAACACAAAGGATAGATGACTACACAAATTACACCCACAAGCGAATTACAGGCTGTAAACATTATGCTGTCTACTATTGGAGAAGCTCCAGTAAATAGTATTACAGGCACTACTACAGTTGACGTAAGTACAGCAAAAAATATTTTAAACGAAACATCTATGTCTATCCAATCACAAGGGTGGAATTTTAACACACATGAAAATTATAAATCATTATCTTTAGATAGTGACAGCAAAGTACCCCTACCTGCAAACTGCGTTAAAGCAGACGCAAACTCCCAATTTAGACATTTAAACTACACTATAAGAGGTGGCTTTTTATTTGATATGGAAAACCATACAGATGTATTTGCTTCTGCACCTGCTTCAGTTGATTTAGTTTTAGTACAACAATTTGACGATTTACCAGAATACGCTAGACAATATGTTACAATGAAAGCGGCAAGAAGATTTGCGGCTAGATTTATAGGTGACAAAGAAATTACACAATTAATTGGTCAAGATGAAAATGAAGCATTAATGTCTTTCCATCAAGCAGATAGCCAAGAAAGCGATATTAATATACTTGAAGGTGACAGCAATACATTTTCTATAATACATAGACCTACTAGAAGGAATTACTAATTATGGGAAGTGTTGTATCACAATCTATTCCTAATTTCTTAAATGGTATGTCTCAACAGACACCTACACAAAGAGGTATCAATCAAGGGGAAGACCAAGTTAATTTACAAAATGGTTTAGTAGACGGCTTATCAAAAAGACCTCCTTTAGATTTTGTTAAAACTATTGATAGTTCTAATATCTATTCTAACAAAACAAAATTTTGGCAAATACAAAGAGATGCGGATAACCAATACATTGTAGCTTTATACAATGGTGGAGTTAAAGTATTTGATTTAGATGGTAATGAAAAAACAGTTACAATACAAAGTGGGTCAAGTTATTTAACTTCAACAAACCCTAGAGAAAATTTTAAATTAGTTAACATTGCAGACTTTACATTTTTAGCTAATACAGGAATAACAGTAGCGGCTGACAGCACAACGTCTGCGGCTAAAGTAGAAGAGTTCTTAATTGTTTGTAAACTTACAAACTATGGTAGAGAATATAAAGTAGCATTAAAACACCCATCAATGGCACAAGAACTAGAAGTAGTCTTTCAGTTGCCTAGTGGTAATGATGCGTCTACTGATAGTAAATTTAGAGATACAAATAAAATTACAGATATACTTTTGTTTGGGCAGTCAAGTACACATTGGGATAGTAATGCAAATGGTATTGGTTTTAATGTTAGAAGAACTGACAATAATGCTTCGGTATCTACAACACAAGGGTTGGCAAACTATTCTGGTTTTACATCTCATTTTACCTTTGAGGCTTTTGATAGTGTAATCTATGGAAAACCTACAGATAACAATGCAAACTATACAATTAGTTCGTCTGATGGTTCTGGTAATACAGCTATGTATGCCGTTAGAGATGAAATACAAGATTTTAGTAAATTACCTTTTTATGGTAAAACAGGTGTAATCTTAAAAATTACTGGTGAAGAAGGAGATACTCTTTCTGATTACTATGTAAAATTTTCAGGAAATTCAGGTGTATGGAATGAAACTATAGCTCCTGCAACTTCTGTTGGTTTAGATAATTCTACAATGCCACACGCATTGGTTAATAATAATAATGGTACATTTACTTTTAAAGAATTAGATTACACAGATAGAAAATGTGGAGATATTGAAACTAATGCTAATCCAACTTTTGTTGGTAAAAAGATTAATAACCTTACATTTTATAAAAACAGATTAGGTATTTTATCAGGAGAAAATTTAGTATTAACAGAGAATGCTTCATTCTTTAATTATTTTTCAACAACATCTACACAAGTATTAGATACTGACCCTATTGATATAGCGGCTTCAGGTACACAAGTTAATACACTTAAAAACTCTGTAGGATTTAATGAAAGTTTATTATTATTTTCTGATACAGCACAATACAAATTAGATAGTTCAGGTGAAACTATATCACCTACAACAGCTATGCTTAATGAAGTATCTTCATTTGAACATGATGATAAAGTTAGTCCAGTATCAGCAGGTAAGTTTGCATATTTTGCACAAGCAAGAACAAACAATACAGCAATAAGAGAATACTTTGCTGATGATGATACTCTTACAAATGATGGTATGGACATTACTGTATCAGTAGGAAATTTAATTCCTACAAATTGCTATCAAATTATAAGTAATACTACAGAAGATAATTTAATCTTTTTAACATCAGATACAGGAGATAGTCAAACAGCTCCTTACAGTGGCACAGTGTCTACAACAAACGCAAACACAATGTACATCTATAAGTATTTCTTTGATGGTGGAGAGAAAGTACAAAACGCTTGGTCTAAATGGACGTTTACAGGTGTTAAAATTATTGGTGGTATGTCTTTAGAAAGTTTTATTTATTTATTAGTTTCAGAAGGTACAACTACAAAATTAGTTAAATTAGATTTAAGAAATTTAAAAGATACAACAATAGGTCATGGAGTTTACATTGACCTTAAAGCATCAGTTACAGGAACGTATGCTAGTTCAACAGATTTGACTACGTTTACATCACCTTATGGTGCAAAAACTGGATTGATTGCAGTAGATAGAGCTAATGGCAATAACTACACAGCAACAAATACATCAGGTTCAACATACACAATCGTTGGAAATCACACAGCATTATATTGTGGTGTGCCATACGAAAGTAAATATAGAATGTCTACACAGTTTGTAAGAGAAAATACTGGTAGAGGATTAGTAGCGGTAACTTCAGGTAGATACCAAATAAGAAACATATCATTTAATTTTGAAAACAGTGGGTTCTTCCAAGTAGAAGTTACTCCTAATAATAGAGATACATCAACAGCTATTATGAATGGTTATGTAATTGGTACAGCTACATCAATAGTAGGGCAACCTGCTATAGCAACAGGCACATTAAGAGTACCTGTACAATGTCAAAACACAGAATTTACTTTAGATATTAAATCTTCATCTCACTTGCCTATGTATATCGCAGGTGCGGAGGTTGAAGGTTATTATCATAATAGAGCAAGAAGGATTTAATGAAAGAAAACTACGTTAGAAAAGCAGAATTAAAAGATGCGTTAGAATTAGCACCAAAGATTAGAAAAGGTGACAGACAAGAAATTATGGCTTCCAATGGAGCAACTCCGTTAGAGGCATTAGTAATACCATTTACAGAAAAAGGTAAGATTTATTCTATTATTGGAACAAAGTCAGAAGGAGTAATTGGTATGTTTGGTTCTGTACCATCAAAAGAAAAAGGCTACGGAGTAGTTTGGTTATTATCTAGTGAGGATTTATTTAAACATATTAAACAGTTTATTAAAGAATGTCCTAAATGGGTAAACGAGATGAGTAAAGATTATGAGTACGTCTACAATTTTGTAGATGAAAGAAATTGGAAAAGTTTAAAGTGGTTACAATTTTTAGGGTTTGAACCCAAAACAAAAATAGGAGATTTCGGTATCGGTAAGATGCCATTTTTATTAATGATGAAAGAGGTAAATAATTAATGTGTGACATTCAAGCGGCACTTCAAGTAGCAGGAGCAGTTGTATCTCATAGACAAAAGAAAGCTGACAATAAAGCTATTAGAAGAGACCAAGAGACAACTAGAAGCAACGCAGATAAAGCATATTTACACGACATGGTTAAAATTGACCAAGAAAAAATTAATGCTGATAGAGAAAAAGCATTAGCAGAATTTAGAACTAAAGCTAAAAGAGATGGTGAGATTGCACAAAAAGTAAATCTAGGAAACGCTAACAGTACAAAAATTGTACAATCACTTGGTGCTTTATATGATGAAGATTGGATAGAGATAACTAGAGGTTATGACAAAGACATTCAATTATTCCAAAGCCAACAATCAGAAGCATTCGCTAATCAAGCAAAAACTTATAACAGTTTAAAACCACCTACAGACCCATCAAATATTGGATTGGCATTAGAAGTAGCTACTGCCGCTAATGGTGGTTACCAAAGAAATGAAACTAATAAAGAGGCAAAAAAATAATAAATTATGGCTATAAAATATAACAGACAAGGCACAAATAAATATTATGGTGCAGGTAATGCAGGGTATGTATCTAGTGGTAGTAGTGTTGATGGTCTAGCTAAATCACTTAAAACAGCAGGTTTTCAAATTGGTAAAGCAGAAGAATTAAGAATTGATAGAAAAAAAGATAAAGCTATTGCAAAGATAGATGAACTATATGCCAATGGTAAATCATTTGAAACTATACAAGCAGAAATTATTTCAGGTAAACACACAGAGTTAACAGGTAAATACATTGAAGCTACTACAAATTATCATGCAGGTAGAGTTAAAGCACATGAAGTAATTAATGAAATTAAAGCAAACAAAAGTCAATACGATATAGAAAATGAAAGTACCAGTCTTGAAATATTTTACAAACAATACATGCCTGATACTAAAGCAATGGACACATCTACGTTATTAGGTTTTACAACACAATTTAATAAATTTAGACATGCAGATGCTATTGTTGATGCTGAAGCAAGAAGTGTTATGGCTTCTGACAAAAAAGTTAGAGAAGGTACTGGTTTATTAGATGAAGTTCCTACAGAAAATTTAAAAACAGAATTAGCACCTTTTATAAAAAGTTTACAAGTTCCAGTACCTAATGGTGATGGGTCAAGTACACCAAATCTATTACACACAAATGCTGAAACACTGGCTATTATTAGAAGAAGTATAGTTGACATTATTGCTAATGCTAAAACAGAAGCAGATTTAAACAGAGCAGATGTATTGTTAAATACAAATTTAGGTTATTCAAAAAATGGGTCAGCTATTGGAACTATAGCGTCAAGAAAATCAAAAGAAATTTTAATTATTCAAGATAAATTAGAAAGAAAAAGAAGAGCATTAATTATTAATGACAGAACAGAAAAAAATGAAGATGAAAAACAATTAGTTAGAGATGTAAATGCGGCTATCTTTGAACCAGTTACAGAAATTGTAGCAGGTAAAGAAGTAACTAGAGATAAAACTTATGCTGAAAAGATGGAATTGCGAGACCAATTAGAAGAAATAGGTGTAGCTTCATATATAGAAAATTTTGATAGATTAATGAATAACAACACTTACATTGATACTGACCCTGCTGTTTATGACCAGTTGGTATCTAGTATTTATGATGGTGAGTTTACTAGCCAAGAAGAAATTTCCCAAGCAATAAATGAATTAAACATAGACCCAAGATTACTTTCCCCAACATTGTCATTATTTGAAAGTTGGTCAAAATCTAGCACTAGACAAGGTTCAGTACATACAACAAACACAACGTACAAAGAAGGTCTTAAATACATTGAAAATGCTGTTAGAGGCAATTTTACTTCAGGCGGAATACTTAAAGAAAATGGTAATCAAGCTATTAGGAACGCTCATAACTATATGAAAAAAGAATTATATAATTTTGAATTTCAATATGAAAAAGAAAATGGAAAACAACCTTCTACTTTTGAACGTGAAGACTTTTTACAAAAAATGGGTGATATTGTAATTAAGAATTTTACAGAAGGTAATATTACACCAAGTTTAAAAGCTATGCCTGAATATGAGCAAGAAATTAAAGAAGCTGAAGAAGCTAAAAAAGTAAAAGATGAAAAATATGAAGTAGCAGGAATACCTGACATGGTACAAACTGTTTCTAATATTCTTTCAGATAATCAATTAGGAAATACTAAATTAATTCAAGAAACTCTTGATAGCTTTAACCCTTCATTTGCAGGAATACCTTTTACAGGTGGTGATAGTGCATTTGGTGAAAGTGATACAGAAAGTTTAATTAGATTTAGAAATGAACAATTACCTACAGTAATTGCACAAATTTTAGATAGTTCCAACTTTAGTCAAACACAAATGGACGCTATGGAACAAGGAGATTATGAAAATTTACTTAAAACAATCGCAACAGGTTTAGGTAATGATGTATCTACTGAAATTATAGATGCGGCATTAACTATATTAAGAGGAAAGAATAAATAATGGCAACTTCGATTAATAAAAGTAGCACAATTACTACACAAACTTTTGCAGAAGATTTAGCAAAACCAGATAGTGCGGCGTTAGCATTAGAAGAAATACAAACAGAAAATTTTTACAATACATTAAAAAGTTATTATTCATATAGAGAAGCAGACAATACTTTTAATAATATGTCTCACGCAGATTTATTAGATTATTTTTATGAAGACAGGTCTTGGAGAAACAACAATACTATCT
>Ga0209634_1000875_pt1 | contig 22785 bp, 42 predicted proteins | sample LinPmetageLP40_FD_184043 | JGI IMG/M metagenome (GOLD analysis project Ga0209634, IMG submission 184043) | Marine viral communities from the Pacific Ocean - LP-40 (SPAdes) (version 2) | ecosystem: Environmental > Aquatic > Marine > Oceanic | place: Pacific Ocean | collected 2010-08-26 | reverse complement strand
TTGAGCTTCTAGTATTTCTCTATCTGATACTATTGCAATTGTTTGTTGATTTCTTGTACCCCTTATAGCTTGACCTAATTGATCTATTCCCGAGTTCCCTACTACGTTAAATATTGGGGCTTGAGATGATCCTACTCCTGCTGCACTTGTTGAGGAACCTCTAGGGCCGTTTTTATCTGCCGTTAAAATATTTTTAACATTAGCAAGACCTGTTACAATAATCGCGGCTGTAGCTATAAATCTTTCATAAGGTCTCCCTATAAAATATGGATCAGACAATGTTCTGTTTGCTGCAACATAAGTATCGAATGTCGCTGTCATTACAGCAAAAGCCTTACCAGCTTCTGTTTGTTGTCCAAAAAGTTCAGATAATCCACTTGTTAGTTCTGCTGAAGCGGCCAAAATATTAACAGCAGATTCTTTTGAACTTCTCACTCTTCTAATATCACTCCGCTTTATTTTTTCCGTTGTTATTTCTATTTCTTCACCAAGATCTTTAAATGATTTTGCTCTTATTTCATTAGCAAGAACAAAAGGGTCATCTTTCCCTCCAAAAGCTCCAGCAATAGAACCGTTTGTATCTTCTAATTTCTTAAGAAGGCTTGTTTCTCTTCTGTCAAACAGATCAAATTCTTCTTCATTTGCATCTTTAACTGCTTGGATTCTTTCTTTAAGGGAATCTGTATATACACCTAACCCGGTTTTGGTTTCATATAATAAATCCCTAAATTCTTTTTTTCTACCTTCTGCAACTTCCTTTCTTAACTCTGCGATGTCCTCTTCTTGCTTTAATTCTAATTTCACTCGATCTGAAAATGTCTTCTGTAACTCCTTCTGGATAGCTTGAGCTTTAGCTAGCTCTCTTACTTTTTTTATTTTTTCTTCTATTTGTATTCTAGACTCCTTTGTTAGCCTGCCATTTTCACCTATTTCTATATTAAGCTCTGGATATGTTTTTTTTAATGCTATTAATGATTCATCAAGGTCTCTACTACTTAGGTTCCCTCTATCAATTAGTTTGATAAAAGTCTCTAAATCTCCAGATACACTTCCAAGACCTCCTTTCAAATTATCTAATTCTTTTTTTGTGGATTTAGCTTTCATTGCTAAACGTTCAAAAGCGGCTACAGCAATATTAAATATTACAATAAGTCCTAAAGGGCCCATAAAGGCTTTCTTTAGCTCTCTTAACCCATTCCCTAAACCACCTGTTGTGGCTATAAGAGTAATAAATAGAGTTGATAATTGACTAATGTTGTTAGCCATCGCTGTGAATCCATAGTTAGAGTCAGATATAGTCCTACTAAGTTCAACAAGTGTTGCTCCAGCAAGACCAGTCTTATCTACCATATTATTTGTAGATTTGCCAGTGTTGTTCATCTCAGCAGCCTGCCTTTTCAAATCAACGTTGACTTTATTAATAGCAGTATCTAAGCTTACAAAGTCTTGGGTTAATCCTTTGACTTTGGCTTTACCTGCATCATTTATCTGAAAAGTAAACTGTATCCTATTGTCTGCCATATTTTCTACGTTTAACTGTTTCTCTCATTTCTTTAAATGTTTGTGGAGCTTTATGACTTCCCTTTGCAAATTGAATTAATTCGTTTGCATCATAATAGTCCATAAGTTTCAACCCCTCTATAACTTGCTTTATCATATTATTACGTTATTTGTTGGCTTAAATCAGCCGTAACTATTGAATTATCTGCGGTTACTAAACTGCCAGAAACATTAGCAGCTAAATCTCTTACGTTATCCGTAAGTAGCTCATCTACTGTTTTATTTAACAACTCAAAATTTGTTCTTCCATCACCTAAATTTGATGTTATTTTATTTATTCTATATTCAGTGTCAAATATAGTTAAGCTATCTGCTAAAGATATTTCTCTTAATATATTAGCAGGTAAAATAGCTTTAATTTGAAATAGTCTGCGACTTATGTCAAAAGTCTGTTTAATGTAATTTTCATAATATTCTAAAAATAAAGTACGAAGGAAGGAAACCGGAAAAGCATATTCATTTGTTTCTCTATAAAAATGTATGTTTGGAGTTGGTTCAGAATCCGAATCCTTAGTAGCCATTGTCTCCGTGACTTGCACACTGTTAGAAGGAATGTGGTATTGAGACAGGGTTGAAGATGATCCTCCAGCGACAAGTTCTATAGGATTTATTCCTGCTCCTGATTGTTTAGGAGCATAAAATAACAAAGGCTTACCTAAGTAAGCATTAAAGGATCCATCAACAGCATACCCCCATTGAATAGATGTTTTATTACTTTCAACGGTTTCGTTATCTTGATCAAATAATCTGTTAAACTGATGGTGTTCGAAAGGAACAAGTACCTCATACTTTTCTCCTATGTTTAATAATTGATTATTATTAGCAGTAACACTATTACCAGGGTATATAGAAGTTCCCCAAGTTCTACCTTCTCTTTCACCAAATTGTTCGGCAAAAACAGTATCTAAACCTTCATATCTAAATTCTACTTCTGAATAAGGAAGAGCTGATGATACTGTAGATTCCGTGTTATCAACATATTTTGTTATATCTAGACTAGCTCCTGAATTATAGAAATTATCTAGAGTGTCTATTTTTAATTGACCTCCAGTTCCCTCTATAACTGTTAAGTTAAACATTTTAAACAGACCACCTAGAAAGTCTATTATTTTCATATTGTTAGGCAAAAGACCCGATGGGTTTAATTGTAGGTCTGTGTCAACTGTTATTGTTCCATTATATGCTATAGCTCTAGTTGTTTTAATCGCACCAAAAAATTCTACATCAGCAGGTTTTCTCTTTTTTATAGTAAACCTAAAATCAAATTGACCTGCGGAGGCTGACTCAATATAAAAAGTGTAATTTCCAGAAGGAGCCTCTGGAGCGTTTGCACCTAATATTTCTGAACTAGCAATACTATCGAAAGTTAACGGACTTAATGATGTTATAACAGCTTTTGATTCAACTCTTACGGGACTTTTATTTCCAAATAATCCATCAAATCTCTGAAATTCTTGTCCATCTCTTTTAATAACAAAATTATACATACTAGTTGAAGATGGAGCTGTTATGTCTACTCCTATAAAAAATTCGGTTTTACTAGTATCTTCTATAACCTGTATTCCATTTCCTTGATGAAAAGGTGCATCTAATTTCATATATCTTTCATCACTACCTACAGGACGTGTAAAGCTTAATATTTGCTTTTCTGTAATATCTAAAGGTATTTGACCTTTATGTCTATTAAGCCAAATAAATAATTCGGCATATGTAGGGTTGTTGTAATATGCAGTTCCAGCTCTAGTGGTTTTTGCAAGAGTAAAGAAATCTTGACTAAATGATATATTAGGATATTGTTTTTGAATTGCTAAAATTATAGCGTGAACCCTTAATGCTGGCTTTAAATCTCTAAAATCTATTCCCTTTTGATTTCCGTGTGGAAATAAGTTATTATCTAAAGTATTATCTACGGAATTGTATACTAATCTACTTGTCGATGTTATTAAGGGAACTACTATTCCATCTTCACAATCATTGCTAGAGGCAATAGAAACATCTGTGGCGTTTTGCATAAGACTAGCAATATTAGCAGCCGTATAAGGTATCTTTACAGCTTGTAAAGCTGATAGAGTATCTAATGTTTTATCTCCTAGAGTTTCTGTTAATTTTATTGTACTACCAAAAAAGATTAAAGTATATGAGTAGGGCTTATTTCCTCTCATTTGTGTTGATTGCAATTGAACTCTTCCCTTTTTAAATAGACTATAGTTTATATGTAATTCAGCATCTATTCTTTTCCTTATATCAAAAGGGGTTCCAGCCCCTTGTTGGTTTAGTCCTTCAGGATCTTGATCTCTATATATATTTGGATTATAGAAGTGTTTAAATATTTGATTATTATTTTTACTAGCAGGAACAGTGAATGTCCTAGAAAAATCTGCAAATACTTTATTTATGTCCCTTATATCTTGCTTAACTTGAACCAGCTCTATTGACTCAAAATCAAAGAATTCAACCTCCTTATAGCTATCAGCAGATGTGCTATCTGGTTTTACTGGGTCATAAATATATAATTGAGCTGATATCATTATCTTACGGCATTTATAGTTTCAGATGCGAAATCAAATTGTATTGTATAGTTTATTAATTTGTTGTTTAAGTGTGTTTTATATTCGAGTTGCTTTGTTTTGGGGACCACAGATAATGTACTACCTTCGTACGTTATCCAACAGTCTTCAGATAAAAACATTTCCTCTATAGTTTTATTAAAATCTTCATCTACATACCCGGTATTTACTGACAGCGTTGTTTGAGACCTTACATCAAACCTTTGTGTTTGACCTTCACTAACATCATATGTGGCTGACGAACTTATTATGTTTTTTCTAAAGACACTATCTTCTATCTGCAAAAGCTCCGCTGATCTTAGAAAGAAGTAAGCTGCTTGTATTACCCCATATTTATTTATAAATTGACATTTTAAAGGAGTATACTTAGGTTCACATACAGGAACTAGGTTTATACTCTTTAACAAGCTAGTTTGGCCATTATTATATACACTTATAACATATGGTGAATTATTAGTATTAGGAGCAAATGTGACGTACTTAACGGCACTTGCAGCCGTATTGTCAAAATCTGAAGCTAAGTCCACTGTTGTAGCCGATCCATTAACTGTATATGTTATTTCTATATCGTCCTCTGTAAAGAAGGGAATCTCTATAGATGTGCCGTCTGGAGTATATACATAGTCAGAAGATATAAGAGCATTTCTACTAAGCTCAGGCTGTGCCCCTTCACTAAAATATCCGTAGCCATCAAAGGCTAAATAATATGCTGTTGCCATAATTTATGTAGATATTGTGGATTCTACCTGAATCCATTTTATATAACTTTTATTATTGTTTAATGGTGTTGCTATTGTTTTTGTTAGGTATTCTCTCACTATATCTGATATTTCAAAGATCACATAGTTATCTCCAGGAAGTGGAGCTTTATTTAGCGTAGCCAAAATAGACCCCTTATCAGTTGTCTTGGTCCCAGAGTAAACATATATTTCTATCTTAGTATTAGTCATACCCGATTGAGTATACTTTAAGAAAAAAGGGCTTCGTACGTTTGCTTTGACTTCTGGCATATTATGATGGTGGTTGATCAGTGGTTACAATTACTAATGCGTTTTGGTCTAAGGAACCAAAAAACCCACTAGGGATCTTTATATTTACTCTTGCGGTCCTTGGTATAGGGTCTGTTCCGTCATTAGCGTTATAACTAGGTAGAGACGTTCCTGTAGAGGGATTGTCTACATCTACAAAATTAATTGAATTAATAACTTGATTCCCAGAAGCTGAAGTAGGAAATGTTATCGTTCCATTTTGAGCTACTGCAAATCCTGTTATATCTGAAGAGTCAGGAACAAAATTTGGTACGGTTTCATCTTCTACCTGCACCCACTTAACATAATTTATATTATCGTTTAATGGCGTTGTAGATTCTGGTTTTATGTAGTCTCTTATTATTTCGGAAAGCTGAAATATCACATAATTATTAGTTCCAGTCGGATATTTTCTTAATTTGTATTTAGCTGTCCCCTTGTCTGTTGTTTTTGTTCCAGAATAAACGTATACAGTAAGATCAACATACCTTAAATTAGTAGCTGAGTATTTTTTATAGAAGGGACTTCTTACGTTTATCTTAGTTGACATTCTTGCTTGTTGACTTTTTAAAGTGTGATTCTATATCTTTAATATATGCTGCTGATGAATCTCTAAGTAATGCATTCATTATTCTAAGTGAAGCTTCATATGATATGTTTTTTCCTTTAATTCCCCTTCTACCTATGGACCTAGCAATGGCATATGCTGACTTTAACGTCTTGGATCCCTTAAAACTTCCTTTATTATCCATCCATTTTTTAATTGTTTGGTAACGAGGGGCTTTTGAATTAGGTTTTCTTCCGGTGTGCATAACAGCAAAAGAGGTATTACCTGCTATTGCGATTCCTATAGAGTCTACCGTTTCAAATACGTTAGAATATATACTTGCTGCTGTTTGACCAGTAACATTTTTATCTTGTTCCTCCATATATTGTTTTATGGCCTCTTTTATCTTTGGGCCATATTTTTCCATTACTACTCTGAGGTTATTCCTATTCACAAATATTAAAGTTATTATTACTTAGTTCTATAGCAAAGGTTGCGGTCCATCCAGCTAATTCATTCTCAAAACGATCTTGGAACGGTTCTGCAAGCGGATCTCCAGCCACTCTAAAGTTAGCTGTATCGAATAGATCAGACCTCCTTAGATGGCTTTGTAAGTCGTTTATTACGGCTAATTGAGTATTAAATACATCTTGTAAATTGTCATTACCATAAAAAGAATCAAACGTACTTTGGGTTTTGTTCTTGTCTATAATATCCATAGATAAAACACTAATTTCAGCAGTCATTATGTTCTCACTAAAGTTAACATTACCCAACATAATATGAGACAAAGGGAATATAGTAGTCTTAGTTAAATCTACTTCCATTATATCACCAAAGGTGACAGTATTAGTTATATTGTTAGCTCTAAGCCTATCTTTAATCTTATCTAATAAATCGTATATTTCTTTCATTTTATGTTTTTAATAGCAGCAGCCTCTAATTGATTCTTCTCTTTCTCAAACTCTAACCAGGTTAAGGCTTGTGTAACCTTGAGTTGTGCAACTTCTTCAAATTTGAGGAGGTCTCCTTTAGCGATTGCATAAATTGATTGATACCAACCCCATTTTCGTCCAAAGCTTGCCTCAGCTCCGAGTCCTCCTTCTTCATCTGCTCCTTCAAATAACCCGTTAAATAAATTGACAGTTCTTTCCCTAAACGATAAAAAAAAACAACAGCTCCGATTGCTATATCAATAGGCATATCTTTCATTACCTCTGAGTATTTATCTGAGCTTTCATAATCCTCTATAAGATACATACCCCTCTTATCAAAGGTTATTGGCCTATATAATACTGCCATAGCTTTGTGCATATCACTCCAGTCTGAAACATAGGTGTCTAAGTCAACAAACTCTCCTAGGGATATATCATCAAGCCTAGGTATAAAACCAAACTCTACCTCATCCCCTTTTGGGTCCTTTAAGGAGAACTTATTAATCATAGGTGTCTCTTGCTTAAATAACTCATTAAGGTGATTAATTATAAAGCTAAAATCAGTCAATTTCATATTATAAGCCTCCTTTAAGCTTAAGCCGCAAAAGATCTCTAACATCTTAAGGTTTAAGAATTCTGGATCTTTGGCTTCTTTATTATCTTCTGATACTTTAAAAAACCTTTGGTATTCCTTTAGAGGAATCCCTCGTAGCGACTTGGGGATGTCTATCTTAAATTGCTTCATACTAATATAACCAATATGCAGGTTAATTGTACCATAAGTAAAAATAAAACAAAAGGTGAAAAAAATGGTTATATTAATATATAATTGGAATTGTGAGAGATTAAACGAACAACAATGACAATTCAATATTTATACTGAGAATTAATATAGAGGCTTTGGGTTAACTATGTTTTTATCTTAAGGTTTACTTCTCTTGACACAGTTTTCTAAACCGCTTGATTTTATTAAACCGGATATACTATATCCATTCGGGCCCGTTTTACGTTGATTTTATAAAAGTCAATATACTATAACGGATTTGGCCCGTTTTACGTTCCTTTCCTTAGCGGGCCGCAAATATCCGGGCGGGGGTAAGGTCCAGCTCCTATGTTTAAGGCCCTTAGAAGCCCTCTGAGGGGCTCCTGGGCCTATGTTTAATAAGGTTTTCGGTTTGGTTGATTCGTTTTAAGGCGCGAGTATACCCAAAAAAAAAGCCCGATTAAAAATCAGGCTGTTATAAATTTATTCAATTATTATATTAAGTGCAATACTTTTTATTTATATAGTCTTTTATTTGTTTAATACTTTCATTGTCAAACCATTCTAAAAAGTCGGTAGGCTTTAAATCAAATCTATATAGTTTGTCATTTGTTTCAAAGTCAACATATATGTTATTAACTTCTTTTTGTGGGAGCATAAGCCCGCAAATGTTTACTTCTTCGTGTATTGTTTCTTGTATCTTCATTTTGTTAGGTTTATAAATTCGGTTTGTTTAATTCTTTTATAGAATGTTTTGTTATCTGTTATGTAATATTCCGCGGGGTCGGTTATATCATATTCAATTATAGATAAAGCTTTTCTAATTGGATAAAGCTTTTTTATTTCTTTGCTTTGTTTTCTGTAGTGTTCAAACTGTTGCTTTGATTTGCTCATTTTGTTTTGTGTTTAGTTTATTGCTATTAATTGTAAATCCGCTGTCATCTTTGCGGGCCTTACCTTTTGCCCGTAAACCTAAGATGCTGTTTTTGGCGGTCAGCATTACTAAATCGCTCACGTCACCGTCCACAACCTTGAACCCGCTCCAGGTTCCTGGTAGATCCAGGGAAAAGACCGCGGAAACATTAGCGCCCATTTGTAGGGCTTGCATTGTTTCTGTTTCGTTATCTTCCGCCCGTGAAAAGGTTAAATAATAATTAGGATGATTAAGATACTTTTTTACTTTGCCAATGATCTTAGTATAATCATAAAAGACCGCGTGCGGGCTTAGGTCTTTAATATTTAAACCCGCGTATTTTTCAAGTAAGTAAATGAAATCAATATCAGACGTACCATTTAAACGAAAGGCAATTTTTTCGCCTTTCTTCTTAGCCTTTGCAGTTTCTTTGATTATTTCACCCGCTAACTTTTTAATAAATAAACTTTTGTTTTCAATGTAAAAGTTTGTTTTATTAATACGGGCGTTTTGTACGTTATTAAACGCACCCCGCCCCGCTGTAAATAAACAAGCTGCCGCGCATCCTTTTGAAGCCTTTGGGCATATGTTAACACCTTTGTAGTTTTGTGTATAGGGTGCCAAATAAAGTATAAAGGTTTTTAATTCGTTTTTCTTTGTCTTCGCGTTTGATATACCCGCGCTTAATAGGCGCGCGGGTATTTTATAATTAGTAATCATAATTAATTAATTTGTCGTTAATATTAAACCGCTCTACAAATTCAATAGGTAAATCAAAATGTTCGTGATTTTCTTTTTGAATTGATACGTTTTCAATTTCCCAATCTTCCGCGGGCGGGGTATCATTATCACCCGCCCATTTGGTTTGAATTAAAGTATATTCTAAAATATACCCATCACCAAAAAATGTTTCGTTTTGTTTTCTAGTTTTCATTTTGTTTATTCTTTTATATTTTTATTTAATTCATTTAAAATATGATTTACATTTCTTAATCCATCTTCATCATTTAAATCATTATAAAAATCATATAAAACTATTAATTCATCGTAAATTTTTATTAACATTTCATTACTCATATTATTATTTTTTTAAATTTTCTATTTCTTCTAAAGTTGTGTTTTCAACTTGAAAAATCAAATCATCTATCAAGTCTTCAAATGTTTCATTGTCTTCTAAATCGCATTCATTATGAATAAAAATTGATATACTTTCTTTCATTTTTTCATTTCCTTCACTATTTTTTAATAGCTGAAAAAAATCTATAGTTTGCGGACTCCAATAAAATTTTTTTTGTGTTTTCATCTGTTAATTATTTTATTTAATTTATTAATGTTTTTAATTGCTTTGTCGATACGCTCCATTGAGTTTGCAAATGTATCATTGAAAAATTTATATTCTACCCCGTCAATTTTTGCGGATATAATCCGCTCAAATTTGATGGTGCGATATTGTTTTTTTGACATATTAAACAAAACCAAATTTTTAGCCTTGATCGGATCATATTTTAAAGATCCACCTTTTAAATAAGATTTAACGCCAAATCTAAATTTTCCCGCGCCCAATGATTTGTCAGCGCGCGAATAAGTAAGGGAAAAGATTTTTCCGCCTTTTGTCTTTTCTAGTAATTCGTAATAGTTTAAAGTTTCCATTTTGTAATAATTAAAGGTTAATAAAATAATTGATAAAATGCCCGACGATATAAAAACCGAAAGCAAATAGATAAAGGTTAATAAATAGTTTCATTGTGTAAATGTTTTAAAGTTTATACAAATATAAACATTTTATGAACACATAAAACAAATAAAAATAAAAATCAAGTACCCCCCCTACTTTTTTTTTAATTGTGGGTGGGGGATCTTTACAAAATGAATTCTAAACTATATATAATAGGAACGGGCGCGCGGTATTTACGAAAGATTTTGAATATATCCAAACCTAAACCCTTATCAATAATGAATCTAAATAGTGGATTTGCGGGGGGTACTGCGTTTAAGGGGGTACTGCGTTTAAGAGCCTGGATCCTGGTTCCTGGACCTACTGCGTTTAAGAGCCTGGATCCTGGTTCCTGGACCTACTGCGTTTAAGAGCCTGGATCCTGGTTCCTGGACCTACTGCGTTTAAGAATCCAGGTGCGAGTTCCTGGGCCTACTGCGTTTAATGATTTCGGGGCCACTGCGTTTAAGAATCTACCCCTACTGCGTTTAATAATCTACCGAATCACATAAGTACCACGCTTGGCATTGACCTCCGCAAACTGAAGTGCATATCTCATTGCATCGATACAGTGATTCCATTTGTCTATTGGCCGCTCATTACGAGCGTGCCATACATAGTTATTCAGCTCCTTGATTATGTTCTCTGACTTAGCATCTACTATAAGTTCGTAGTCTTGCATCAGGGCTATCCCTGAAAGGATAGACCCTTTACCTTTCTTCGCTCCTTTTACATTACAGCCATAAACCTCCCTGAGCTCCTGGATCATCCTAGGCTCATTGTTGTCTGTTATAATTATAGAGTCTAAGGCGTGCCTTATATTCCTTTCGCCTATTTCTTTTGTAGATAGCCCAGGCTTAACGAAACACTCCTGGACCCACATAATCCTATGTTCAGTGTCTACAGAGCATCTGACGAGCGTTGTGGGGTCTGTAGAGAATCCGTAATCTTGTCCGTATACAATTTGATGGTAGTCTTTGAATTGGCCAGTCCTCCAGTTGGTGATCACCACACCTTCAGCCTTGTCAATCCACCCACCCATTATCTGGTGCAGATACTTCCTTGGGTTCTTCTTACGCATCATCTCTACCTGCTCAACAAAAGAATTAGATAGATTATCTTTGTTGTCCATATAACTAGTGTGAATGTATGTTACGTTATCCTTCCAAGCATTCGATCCAGCTTCTACTCTTTTGGCTGCAAAGAACCTCTGGTATATCCAATGCTCCTTTGTGGTTGGATTGAGGATTAGCATACACCTATTCTGTTTATTCTTTTCCCTTACAGACTGATCTATCTTATCAAAACTATCTTCATCTATAAGCTCCTCTGCTTCATCAAGTACGAACGTTGTAATACCCTGTAGAGACTTCAAGGCAGCGGTTTGGTTACCGCTGCTGGTCTTGATACCTTTAAATATTATTGAGCTCCCTGTGGCTGTGTTTAAGATCTCATCCTTAGTTATCCTAAAGTGTTTAGCGATACCGAACAGCTCAAGCTTCTCCAAGAACTCTGGTATAATAGAAGTAGCAGCAGAGACCATCGTATACCTAGCGAACAGAATCTTATGACCCTTCTCCATCGTAAGGAAAGCTAGGAAGGTATTTACTGCAAAGGACTTACCGGATCCCCTACCACCCGTCACTACAAAGTAACGGGTGTCATTTCCTAAAGCCTGGTATTTATCGTGTAACTGTGGAGTCATTTAATATGTATTGTGAGTATTGGGTAGCTATTGCTTTTGCTATACCTGGAAACGTCTTACTTCTTAACTTTGCTCTATCTTTACTCCCTCTAGCGTCATCATACCATTTAGCCATTCTCTTTACCTTTCCTTTCTTGTCTGTCCACTCCACAAATTCACCCTGAGATACAATCTTGGTTGCGGTCAATAGAGGTAAATTCTTAGTCCAAAGACAAGTTGTTTTCTTAGCCTCATCCCCAAACATATAAGGCTGAACAACCTGATTAGGTTTTCTTATTTGTGATGAAATAACACTTATAGGATTTTCAATAGCTATATATCTTATAGGCGCATCCATCAATTGCTTGACAAAGAATAATGCTTTGTTTCTATTCTCCCACCGCTCTTCATTCTTTGAGCCATCTTTATTATACAACCACCTATTGCCACTTACAGCTAAATAAGTACAAGGAGGATGGGCAACCATTAGATCATACCTTCCAGAGTTAGCCTCCTGTAATGCATCCCCTTGGATATGCCATTCAGGGTGTCCACCACTACAGGGAAGTATATCACAAGAATAGGCTTCGTGGCCTAAAGCCCTAAATTCTTTGGTCACTGCCTGACTCTCTTCACAAGCAACTAATACCTTCATATTACTTCCGAGATTCTTTTGGATTAAGTACTCCCCTTGGAGACAATGTAGCTGGCTTTACATAATAGCCTAGTATTGGATTCACAAGGTAATTCCAAAAGTCCTTTGGAAAGTCTTTTGGATCATTGATCTGTCTCTTCTTGTTCATTATCTTCTGGTGTTATATCTATTGTGTTATCTATCTCAGGGGCCTGCTGAGTTCCAGCAAATATGTTTGTGATCGGTATGTCTAGCTTTTGACCTCCGCTAGTATAGTCTACACTTTCTGTAGGCTTGCCATACTTATATTCAAAGAGTAATTTCATATGGGCGAAAGAGGACTTGGCTTGCTTCGCTAACTCGGCCCAAGCCTCTTCTTCAGAGCCAAAGACTTCTTGCATAGCATTCAAAGCATAGATACCCATTCTATCTTTCTTGGCCTCATTTATTGCAGCGGGAGTTGCATTTATTTTCTTAGGATAATTCTTACTGTCTCCCTTCTTCCTGCCATTATTCCTACGACCATCATTCTTCTTAATGTACTTAAACTCTTTCGGCTTTCTACCCATAGTAATATAACTGATTATCTATCAGCGTGTTTATCGTATAACCATCCATAGATCTCCCAGATCTTATTGGATGCTCCTATCTTTGTATAAATCCCACTAGATGTTTTATACTCTACTCCCCTTTGAATCACAATATTAAAGGTAGTAAACAGCTTGTTTTTTTTATTATACGGAACGCTATCTACTCCTATAACATAAACTCTGTATCCATTATTTATGCACCAGTCAGCATTCTTTTGGTTGATAAGCGAATAATCTATTTGTTCCTTATGCTTTCTTCTAATCTTTTTACCCATAGCTTTGGATTGTTCTCTTTTAATAAGGTTGAATCCCAAAGATTAGTTTCAGTTAAATATTTTGGATTCACTTGAGGAAGATCTAATCTATCATTCCACCACAAATATCTTTTTATATTTGACATTAATCTATAAATAACATCACTAGTAAAACTATTATACCTATCAGAAAAACCATAGCTATGACTTCGAACATAACTCCTTTTTTAAATTCCTGTTCTCGTTTAATAACACACGATAATCTAGTATTAGACCAACATACTTTTTTCTATAGAAATGCTCAGGATACATATCTTTTTCCCTAATATTGTTTGATTTTTGCAAAAGCTTATCTAGTTTAATATATATTTCATAGAATCCGTTTTCTGTTTCATAATTACAGATTATCTCATTAAATATTTTGAGGCCGTGAATTACACTTGCGTGATGTTTACCAACAGTTTTCCCAATAACACTTAAAGGAAACAAGGTATGCTCCTTACATAATTTAAAGTAAACGGCTCTAGCATACACTCTATCTCTTATCCTTGAGTGATGGCTTAAATTCATCTTAGTTTCTATTTCAACTAATTGTTTTATCTCTTCAGTTTTCATATATGTCTTTTTGTCTTTCTAGTTCTAATTCTACTCTATTAACTTCTAATTGTATTTCTTTTAAGGTACAACGATCAGCTTCTATTAAAGCTTTATTGACCCCATCACAAGCTTCATACAACTCTAAAGATTCAAAGTCCTTCATCTGATTAAATACTTCTTGATAAGTAACACCCATCAATAAATCAACCAGAGCAAGGTAATAATAATTTAAGACCTCAAAGTCATACTCTTCTTTAGTCATTATACAGTTCCGTGTATATACCTATTAAATATAACAGACTCTATTTCTTTGTCAGACTTTCCTAAGAAGTCTTCCTTATATCTGTCCGTACAAATGCGGACTTTTTCTTCTCCAGACTCGAAGCACTCTTCAGAGGCTTCGTATACTCCAATTCTACCAGTAAACTTTTCTACAACTAAGAAAGTAAATCTCTCTACATTAAATAGCTCTCTGTATATATATGGTTGGATATCATAATTATATTTGCTTTTATATCTAGGATTCCAATAGTCTAATGATGCGGCAGTCTTGAGGTCTACTATATGATTGTTTTTTAAGTAGTCAGCCTTACCCCTAAAAGGTATCCCATTTATAAGACCTATAGATGGCACTTCCTCTAGACCTCCCTGTAATAAGCTAGAAGCATATTCACACCTGTCTAGAGACTTCTTTTTCAATGCCCTCATAATATAGAAGTGCTTTAGCAACACAACTTCCTTATCGGATTCTTCAGCACGTTCCTTAAAGGCTTTATTCTGAGACGGGGCATCAAAAAATTCATACCGCTGGTCAAGCTTGTCTGGTTCTAAAGTAAGCATATGAAAAATACTCCCCTGCAATAAAGCATCAGTTTGTTTGCTTTTTGTTGTTAAAGATTGGTAGTATGATATAGAAGACTTTAGCAGGTGTTTACAGGTGGATGAAGATAAAGCCGCTTTGCTTAAGTGGCCAAAGTAAAATGGATCCGAATCCATATTGGACATAAGCTCGTCCTTATTCCAGCTTATTCCGTCTAGCAATGTTATTGTATCGTTGCTCATATATTTTTATTTTCAAGCAAGATAATAAACATTTTGTTAACTACGAAATAGATTTAGGTTTTTCTTCGTACCAAGCTTTTAATAGGTATCCGTCTATTGGGCTGATGTTAGATATAGATTTGTATATTAACTTGCTAATGGATTTAACATCATTTCGTTCAGTAGCAGTAGAATCTGTCCCTAGGTTTGTGTAGAGATTGCAATCAATCTCCAACAAAGCATCTACTTTCTTCTGAATAGACCAGGTTCTGTAACTTACTATCTTTTGTATTCTGTCTCTAATATTCATCTCTATTTCCTTAACTTCTGTATATATAGAGCTGCATCAAGCAGCTCCTCCTGGAGTTCTTTTAACCAAGTATAGAATCCATCTGGATTATCGTGTAAGGTCGTTCCATACTCTTTAATCCCACGCTGACTGCGTTTATCCATAATCTCCTTCACCTCTTCAACAATAGGATCCGTTTTAACCGGATCCCTCCTGGCTGTTGTATTAGTGGTATACTCTTCTCTGTCTAAAAAATACTTGCTTACTGAATCTCCCATAATTTATAAATATGAATGGCAATGTTTATCGTGAATAGATAAATTCCCAATTACTTTCTCTATCTTTTTATTGTTATCAAATTGCGTTGTCTTGTTATGTTTTTCTATAATCCAATTAGGCTTAATCCTAAGTAGATTAAAACAATAAATACCTTTCGGAGTTGAACATATATACATAGGTATCTCTAGGTTCTCGTGGGCCTTATCTACCATATAGTCATACTTAGACTTCTCTATCAGTAGAGTATCGTAGTGTTTACCCCTACATTTAAGTTCTATTCTATGATTAAAATGAGCTGAATAACAGTCCCATCTACTCATCTCATCTTCTGATTTAACTAGATCTATATAATTGGAGAGCTTAATCTGGCCGAATAGATCATATTCATTATAATCCTTAAGAGTTTTTAGGGTTATGTTATCCCAAATATTCATTATAGATATTATCTAATTTATTTAAAACATCAGTCACAAAACAAGGACTGCACCCCCCAGGCTTTTTATTGTCATCAAATACCCTATTGTATATATCTATTATTTCTTGCTGAACAATGGTATTGACCTTAGGAGGTCTGCCATCTCTAAAGAAAGCATCTAAATATTTAAATTCATCCTCCGTTAAACAGTTGGGTTTATGATAAGGAATTAATTTATTAAGTCGTTCTTTTCGATCATCACATCCACAATCCTTTCCATTGGCGAATTTCTCTACCACTTTCTTTATACCTGTAGCCTTAGTAATCTTCTCTACTGTATCACCGAGTCCTTTTGAGGACTCTTCATAATTCTTAACCCATTCCTTATAAGCTTTAGTTCTCTTATCTTTAGGTGCTTCCATAATTAAATTTTATCAAAATCTCCGTTTTTAAAATCCTCCCAATCCTCCAGGATTTCATTCTTTATCTTTGTTTTATAATTTTTACAACTATTAAAGATTGAGGTTAGTGATATGTTTGTTTTGTTAGCTATATCTCTCATAGACATATCGCTTAAGTAGTATAAACCAAATAGCTTTTTATCATACCAATAATCCCAGCTATCTACGCATTTTATTACTTTATCAAATAATCTGTCGTGAGCTGATATAGCCTCCATCTCTTTCACATCGTATGTTACCTGGTTATTTATATGTAAAAAATCTGACGAGTAATCAGACAGATCTTCTAAATAAATAGTACCATTCTTAGATTTATAAGTCCTTACACTCATCCACATATTTCTTATGGTAGTCCATATGTAAAACCTATTGATTGTGCCAGTATCTTTATAGTAAACTTTGCTTTCGTCTTTAACATATTTATGCAACCGAAGATACATCTCCTGGATCAGATCCTCGGCAAAGGAGGGTGGCACTCCTATATTTAATGCCATAGCCACCCAAAGTTCGTGTTTTCTACCAAGGTCTTCTAACACTAGACTTGCATAGGGATATAAAGAGCAAAGAATCCAATCTGGATTCTAATAATATTAATAGTCTCTAAGTCCTCCCCTCCTTGCACATCAATGTCTGTAAGATAATCTACACCAAAAGCGAATCCCATTATCCATTCAAAATCTATTCCCATAATCTATCAAATATTTTTATTGCAACCGTAAAAAACACTATACTCCATATTACGGATACTGTTAAACAAGTCATTCTAATTAATGTATTTTTTAATAATCTCCTCATTTTGTTATAAATTTAAGATATTGTTATTTAATAAACAAATTTTACCTTTATGCAGTCAGAATCGCTGTAGTACTTCTTCATTTGTTTTATCTCTACAATGTTTTGATCCTGTTCATAAATGAGCCCCTCCAAAGCATCAAAGAATGCTTTGTTGAGGTTATCCTGTAAGTCTGGCTTTGTTGTTTTAGGTGTCTGACCTATCCTTCTTTTCTTAGGTGTAGCCTTAGGATATGCGTAACTATATTCAATATATTCCACAAAAATTGGTGTTCCCGCTTCTATTATAACGAAATTATCGGGTAACTGTTCCGAAACTAATGCAATAATATACTTCTGGTAATCAACAATTTTCTTTGGTTTGTACTTGATCCCATTCCTCCCAATCCTAAATGATTGGTGAGGTTGGGCTCTAGTGTTAAGGGTAAAAATAAGTTCCTTCATATGTTAAAAATTATTTATTTCACTAGGAAGATCTATTTGTCCTTGTATATAAGGATATCCATTCTTTATGGTAAAACTGAATTTATCGAATGGTTGGCCTCTACTTCTCATACAGTTCACTACGGTCAAGTTATCATCTTCCTCATCTACCTTTACTGATATTTGTGTTTCACTCTTCTTTTCAAGGAAAGACCCCAAATGGCCAGTAGGTTTAGTAGAATTGAAATTAGAATGGATAACTGTTATAATGTGAATTTGTAATTCCTTGGTCCATTTCATCAGGTACTGGATCAATTCGTTACTAGCATTAATATCGTTAACATCATTAACCAAGTCAGCTATACCATCTATAATGACTAAGCCTAAATTGCTAACTCTATTGATATGCCAATCTATAAACTCAAGTCTATCTTGAGGACTGTACTCTCTTAACGAATGTGTTTTATAGCTATCTGTTTGATCAGCCATTCTGTGCGTTCTATTAAAAACCCTTTGAGCGTGATACGATCCCTGCTCAGTATCATAGTGAATAGTTACCTTGCCATCGTTATGACCTTTCATCTTATCAATATATTCATTAGATCCAGATAAGTAAGCACTAGTAAGTAAAGAAACTAAGAATGTTTTACGACTCTTTGGGGGAGCCTGTATGAAGCTGAAATTACCGTAGGTTCCTATACATATAGGAAAGTCCTCTAAACCTCCTCTAGACCCCATAGAAATCGCCACAGGAGGGTATTTAACCTTCTCTTTAGGATCCATATAAGAATCCTTAAGAATTTTCTCAAACTTCTTGCTGTGATCTAGCTCTAATTCTTGATATGGCATTTGGTCTTGTATTGTTCTTTATAATACTATCAATTAATTGTTTAATGAATCCTTCGTGTTCTTGTATTGAATCCCCATTAGGATTCATACAAAATAGATCAACAGCTAATGTCTGTTCCCACATAGATTTATCTGTTTGGGCTATTTGATCTATCTTAGATATAACACTATGGACCAAGAAGTCTAAAGTAACCTTATTGTCTCCAATCCTTAGATTGAAGACCTGGACAAACGCCCAAGTCACAAATCTATACAGAAATCTACTTCTGTACTCTTCAATAACTTCGTTGTGGTTTAATTGTTTGATTAGTTCGTTTAAGGCCTGCCTATCTTTATTGGAGGGCTTGATGCTGTTTTGTTTTAGCCTATACGTTAAGTGATCTAGGCTTCTGTAAATTTGGTTCATCTAATTTGGTTTAGCAAAAAAAAGGGAAGACTTTCGACTTCCCTTTTATTTAAACATTATTGACTAAAAATCAAGTCCGCCTGTTTCAATTTCGGCTTCTACTGACTCAGCTTGAGGTTGGACGTAGTCTTTATCTAAAATAAGCCTGCCAAGCTTGTAAGACTTCTTATTCTTATTATCCCAGATATCGATAGTGATTCCGTCATCTTCCCAAACTTGAGCTTTTACTTTAATTTGATGACCGTATTGGTCGGTTTTCTCTACTTTTCCTGGGATCTCTTTAGAAGCAACCTTTAGGTTGTCTAATTGAAGGTTTCCGAAATACTTTTGTTTAATTTTTGTGCTCATAATTTATTTAATTAGTGATTAATTTTTGTGTGGTAATGCTAATTTTGTGCTTTAGGCTTCTTCTTACATAGTCAGAAACGGTTGTATCGTTATCCTTTGCTATTTGTTTTAGTGTTGCCATTTCATCTGCTCTTACTCTTACACGAAGAACCTTCGCTCTAATTGATTTTGGTGTTGTCATTTGTTCCTTTTTTGTATTTAAGATCTCTCAATAGATCGTTATTAATAGTGTATTTTCTCATAACAGCAGCAACGTTGCCCCCTCCATCAAGGTAAGATACTACCTTTTTATATTCAGAGGAGTCTTTGACTAAGGCTAGCTTGCCAGGACTAGACTTGCTGTGATCATTAGTAGCATCAGCATCTTTAGTATCATCTATAAGTAATAAGTTACCTATAGCATACTTTTTAGCGTAGCTAGAAGCAGCTCCAGTTCTCTGGGGTTGTTGCATTCCTTTAGCATCAAAGTCTATAATGGCTTGAGCATTTGACTCAATTTGCATAGTAGGGTCCTTTAAATCAATAAGTTTAGCGGTAGACTCAATAAATAAGACTCCTCCAACTTCTTTAATCTCATCATTCATCTTAAGCACAGCTTCGTGCTTCATAGCTAATGGTTTAACAGCTTCCAAGATATCCTCGGCAGATCTGTAATTGTACTTACCAAAGGCGTTCCTTTGGTTCTTAGGAGCTTTAAGCTCCGTCTGGATCATTAATAGTTTTTGTGTAATATTCATAAATTAGTATTTAGTAATTTCTCTTAATACAACTTGCTTGTATTCTTCAGGGCATTTCTGATCACAAAGCTCAACAACATAAGATATCAATCTATCTATCTCATCCTGCTTTTCTGCATTGTATTTGGTTAGTGCCTCAATCCTCGCCTTGTAGTAATCGGTCTGATTGTAAAATGGTCTAAGTGTGTTCTTCATATTAGTTAAATTTTTGTGCAAGTTATAAAAAATAATTAACTAAACAAATAATTAACAAAAAAAAGAGCTGTATCTCTACAGCCCTCTCAACCAAATTAACTAATAAAATTGAAACAATATGTTAAATTCAAAACAAATATATACTATATTATTAATATAACCAAATCATATCTGGTTTTTGATCATCGTTGTCTACATATATAGTCTTCTGATCCCTAGATACAGCTATTCTACTAAATCCAACTTCCATTAAAGAAGATATCATTTTGTATCGTTTCTTAGAATTATCGCAGCGTATTATCGCAGCCTTACCTATAAGGTGGCTGCTTACACTAGAATCATCCCATCGATCATTTTGGAACCTAGTTCTATAACCAGACACTATTAAGAATTGAAGCTTACAAAGATGAGCCGCTGCATCTATCATACGCAAAAAATCTCTATCCATATACTTCTCACCAGACCCTGGCCTGTCTGGACTATCAAATTCTGTAATAAGAAAATGTCTTAATTCCATATTGCAATATAATAATTTTTTATACATTTGCAAAACGTAGCAGTAGATCTACGTTAAAAGCTACCAAACTTCAATAGAGATATTGTTGGATCAGATAGCATTGAAAGTTTGTTTTTCTAGGGGGCTTTTTCTTTCTTTTTCTTTTACTCTTTTCTTTTTCTTTCTTTTAATTATATACAAAAAGTTCTGTCCCTAGTCCCACCCTTAAAGGGTAAGGGACGTTGGGACATTTATATACTGCGTTTAAATATGTACTGTGTTTAACAAGGTTACTAATACTTAGTTAACACTATAGCCTAAGTGCAACACATATGATAGCCTATCTACCTTGACCTCGATACTTCTTAGTGTAGTTCTTAGAGCACTTAAGCACGCTTGTTTTGGATTTAGCGTGCACTCCAGGCCGCTTTACTTTAGTTCTCTTCTTAAATGCTGATTCTATATTGCGAGCCATTACTGATGCATCTTATTACCAAACACCTTTTCGACTCCACGGCTGCCAAAATAGCCACCAATTACAATAGTTAATAAGCCTGTAATAGAATCTAAAGGATAACCTAGATACCATCCAACAACATAACTGACAGTTAAAAACACCAGCGTTAATGGCCGCACGTTTTGTGCGAGCCAACCACTTCTGCTGTCAGCGACCCATCTTCGGGTCACTCCATCCATCTCAGCTCTCTCTAGGCGTAGTTTCTCTAGTGCTACATCTTTATCCTCAGAACTCATATCAGAACCTCCAATAATCGCCTCTATGACACTCCCCACAGGAGTGTCTTGTGCTATTGCTCCTACAACTTTAGGGATCTTTTGAAGTAGGAAAGAGCCTACTTTTGTATCTTTGAATTTCTTCTTACCTGACATTTACTATCTCATTATACAGAATTTGCGCTAATTTAACCTCGTTCGCATTATCTATACAAATATCTTTAGTTATTTCTTTAAACCTTGCTAGGTTCTTTTCTTTTACACTTGCACAACTCAGCATCGTTGCAACAAGTAATACTGTTGTTAATCTCATTTTGTATGTTTGTTTGTTGAAGTAGTAACACTTCAGTTAGTTTGTCGATACTTTTGCGTATCTCCTTTAATTCGTTTCTAAGTCCATTGGACTTCACTTTTATTTCACTCATTTATCAATGTATTTCCTACTGTTGCACTAATACGTCCAGATAACGTTTGCATCTTTGTGGTCATCTGAATCAACGTGGATGAAAGTGTTGGCAATACCAAACCTTGTGAACCCTGCGTGAATAAGGGCTTCAAGGATAAGCCATCTTTCTCTTGAACCCTGTATTGCGATATCAACTGCCTTTCCCACAATATGGCTTGAGTTTGGTTTTCCTCCAACCTTGTCGTTATGTTCGATAGTTCTATATCCTGAGTTGATCTTAAAGGGAATCCCTGCAATGTGACGTGCGTGGTCGAGCATTGAAAGAAAATCAGTATCCATATACTCACCAGAGTGAGGAACATCTGGGGATGCAAATTCTTCATATTTGAAATATTTAAGCTCCATCTTTTTTGCAATTACATTTTTTACAAGTATCATAATCGATAGACTTATTAATCAATAATCTATCTATAGTGTCATCTTGCACCTTAATAAGCATATCTTCTAATGTATCTTTAGCTTGTACAAGCATATCTATTTTAGTCTCTAGATTGCTTATCTTCTTTTTAGCAGAATCTAATTCATCACCATTTCTACCTGTGATACTCGCTATAACCATCGCTATACTTGCGGCAATCATTCCGATTAGAGTATTTACTATCTGTGCGTTTTCTTCAGGAATTTGATATTTTGACAGATATAACAATATCAAAACAACTAAAAAGAACACCAGTAAACTTCCTGAAAAATGTCTTATGTCTTTGGCTGCTCCGTTTGTAGGCATCTTCATTTCTTTAGTGCTCTATAAATTTGTATAACTGTAAAGGTTAAGGTTGCTCCCATTACAAGCATTTGAAGTATGCTGTTTATTTCGCTTACACTAAAGGCTAAAGCAAATATGTTTGCTGAATACAATCCGAATATCTTCATCCCATCATCCATCTCATTTATTTAAATGCCATATATATATAATTCTGTAAGTTTGCGTTGAATGGAGTAAAATTATTTTTTATCGTAAATCCAGTATCATCAAAATCAACATCATAGACATTTCCTTGTGAAGCAGTCGATTCTGTATCTGCTGTATCAGCCCATAAATTAAGTTCTATAGGATTACTTGTGTCTCTAGC
>Ga0209634_1000873_pt1 | contig 22797 bp, 25 predicted proteins | sample LinPmetageLP40_FD_184043 | JGI IMG/M metagenome (GOLD analysis project Ga0209634, IMG submission 184043) | Marine viral communities from the Pacific Ocean - LP-40 (SPAdes) (version 2) | ecosystem: Environmental > Aquatic > Marine > Oceanic | place: Pacific Ocean | collected 2010-08-26 | reverse complement strand
CAGTGCTGCATTGACGCGGAGGCGGTTTCACGGCCAGGATCCACCTCCGCGTCAATGCAGCACTGCAGAGAGATTCCTTGGCTTCATAGACATCACGTCCATCCGCCTCTGGGTTCGCCTTTGGTCAATATGGCCTAATCGGTCAAAGAAGACCAAAACCTGAACAGAGCTAAATCATAAACGAGGACTTTCACGGGAGCAGGTCCCGCGGCTTCCTCCCTGAGAGGTTCGTCAACGCAGGTCACAGTCGAACCCAGACCATACTCTGCGCAATGGTCCGCGTCGAAAACCTTCATCACATTGCGCATCACGTAGCGTACCGCAGTCGTGCCATCCATCACAAACCGTCTAAGGGCGTCAGTGATTTGACCCAGAAAGGTATTCCGCTTGAGCCGCCTTGAACTGTGTTTGCGTTCTTCCGCAGGCCTGCTAGGATTTTGTGCAGTGTCGTGCCTCTTCACAAGGCTCGGCAGGTCGGCAGAGCGGGAGGCTCAAGTGTCGGCGCATGAAACGCTCTGAACTGAGCGCACTGGGAGGTCAAGATTAATGACTGTTAAACAAACTATCGACCGTAGATCCTTTCTGCGCAAATCGGCCCTTGCAGGAGGTGCGCTTGCGGGCGGAGCCCTTGCGGCGCCGGCCGTACTGGCGCAGGCGCCCATCGTCATCAAGATGCAGACGTCGTGGGGAGCGGCCAATATCTGGGACGAATTCGCCAAGGATTACGCCACTCGCGTAGGCGAGATGTCCGGGGGCCGTCTTCAGGTCGACGTGCTGCCGGCGGGCGCCGTCGTCGCGGCGTTTCAGGTGCTTGATGCCGTCAATGACGGTGTGCTCGATGCGGCCCACTCGGTGCCAGTCTACTGGTATGGTAAGAACAAGGCCGCCTCGCTCTTCGGAACCGGCCCGGTCTTTGGCGGTTCCGCCACAACCATGCTCAGTTGGTTCTATGCCGGCGGAGGGCAGGCGCTGTATGACGAGTTGACCCAGAATATCATGGGCCTGGATATTCAGGGCTATTTGGGTTTCCCGATGTTCGCGCAGCCTTTCGGCTGGTTCAAGGAAGAGGTTAACACTGTCGCCGACCTTCAGGGCTTCAAATACCGGACGGTGGGACTTGCGGCCGACCTTATGGCCAAGCTCGGCATGTCCGTCGCACAGCTTCCGGGCGGCGAGATCGTGCCGGCGATGGAGCGCGGTGTGATCGATGCGTTCGAATTCAATAACCCCTCGTCGGATCGCGACTTTGGCGCGCAGGACGTGGCCAAGAATTATTACCTGTCTTCCTACCATCAGGCATCAGAAAGCTTCGAGTTCCTGTTCTCAAAGTCGTTCCTCGAGGACCTCGACCCTGATCTTCAGGCGATCCTGAAATACGGTGTCGAAGCCGTATCGACGGCAAACACCGCCAAGGCGATGGACCGTTACTCGGCTGACCTGCAAACGCTGGCCAACGAAGACGGCGTGACGGTGCGCCGCACCTCGTCCGAGATCCTGCAAGCACAGCTGGGCGCCTGGGACGAGCTTATCCCGGAACTGGAAGCGGACGATTTCATGAAAAAAACCCTCGACAGCCAGCGTGAATGGGTGGAGCGGGTCAGCTATTACGAACTGATGAACTCGCCGGACTACGCACTCGCGTTCGAGCATTATTTCCCCGGCAAGCTGTCTCTCTGACGACCGGTCGTATTGCGGCCTGAATGGCGCCCCCGGCACAATACGTGCCGGGGGTCTCTTATAGGGAGGTGGGAAACGATGCTTGGATTTATCCATTTCGCCGACAACCTGTCGGCTTGGTTCGGCAAGGCCTTTGCCTGGCTGATCGTACTCATGTCGATTGGCACAGGTTACGAAGTATTTGTCCGATACGTGCTCAACAGCCCGACCGCATGGGCGCTCGACGTATCCTTCATCATGTACGGCACGCTCTTCATGATGGGCGGTGCCTATACCCTGTCGCGCGGAGGGCATGTGCGCGGGGACTTCCTCTACCGGCTCTGGCAACCGCGCACGCAGGCCAAGGTCGACTTCGTACTCTACCTCATCTTCTACTTTCCCGGCGTTACCGCCCTGATCCTGTCGGGGTGGAAATACGCCTCGCGCTCCTGGGGGTACGGCGAGGTGTCGGTAAATTCGCCCGCGGGCGTGCCGATCTATCAATTCAAGATGGTCATCGTCGCCGCGGGCATCCTGCTGTTCATTCAGGGCATCGCCCAGGTCTGTCGCTGTATCATCGCGATGCGCACCAACAGGTGGGTGCCCGCGCGCGAGGATGTCTTTGAAACCGAAGACCTGATGATGCAACAGGCCAACAAGGCCGAAAAGGACGCCCATCCATGACGGACCCTCAAGTCGCCCTGATGATGCTGGGGCTTTTTATCATTTTCGTCTTCCTCGGCTTTCCCATTGCTTTCACCCTGATGGCCATGGGCATCGGCTTCGGCTACTACGCTTATTTCGACCCGAACCGACAATGGCGCGGCTTTAATCGGCTGGACGAGACCGTCGGCAATTGGGAGAGTTGGTCTCTCTGGTTCGAGGGGTTCTACAACAACCGCATCTTCGATCTCTTCATCAACCAGACCTTCACAGTGATGTCGAACGAAGTGCTGACGGCCGTGCCGCTGTTTCTGTTCATGGGATACATCGTGGAGCGGTCGAATATCGTCGACCGGCTGTTTGTCACGCTCAACATTGCATCGAAGAACATTCCCGGCTCGATGGGTGTCGCCGCGCTCATTACCTGCGCGCTCTTTGCAACCGCGACCGGTATCGTCGGCGCGGTCGTGACACTTATGGGCCTGCTGGCCCTGCCCGCGATGCTGAAGGCACGCTATAATCCGTCCTTCGCCTCCGGCATCATCTGTGCGGGCGGTACGCTGGGTATCCTGATCCCGCCGTCGATCATGCTGATCGTCTATGCGGCGGCCACGAACGTCTCCATCGTGCGGTTGTACGCGGCGGCGCTCTTTCCAGGGCTGACGCTGGTGGGGCTGTATCTCGTCTACATCATCGGGCGCTCGATCCTGCAGCCGTCCTCGGCCCCACGGCCCGGCCCGGACGAGGTGCCGGATGTATCGAAGTCCAAGCTGTTCATGATGATCCTGACATCCTTCCTGCCGCTGGCTTTCCTGATCCTCGCGGTCCTGGGGTCGATTCTTTTCGGGCTGGCAACCCCGACCGAGGCCGCCTCCATCGGCGCGTTGGGCGGCATACTTCTGGCCTTCGTCTACCGCGCGATGACCTGGCAGCGGATGCGCGAAAGCGTCTACCTGACCGTGCGCACCACAGCGATGGTCAGCTGGCTCTTCGTCGGCTCCTATACCTTCTCTGCGGTCTTCTCCTACCTCGGCGGTGAACAAGTGATCTCGGAGTTCGTGCAATCGCTTGATCTGTCGCCAATCATGTTCCTGATCCTTGCACAGCTCATCATCTTCCTGCTGGGCTGGCCGCTGGAATGGTCCGAGATCATCATCATCTTCGTGCCAATCTTCCTGCCACTGCTGGCGATCTTCGAGATCGATCCGCTGTTCTTCGGTATCCTGGTGGCGCTGAACCTGCAGACCAGTTTCCTGACCCCGCCGATGGCGATGTCGGCCTATTATCTCAAGGGGATCGCGCCGCCGGAAATTCGCCTGACGCAGATCTTTTCGGGTGTCATGCCGTTCCTGTTCTGCGTGATCGTGTCAATGGTGCTGATGTACACCTTCCCGCAAATCGTCTTCTACCTGCCGGAATTGTTCTATGGGCGCTGACATGAAACGGGCAGAGGCCATTCTGGCGCTTCCGGTTCTTGAGTTGCGGGACAGACTGGCTTCGGGCGCCTTGTCGGCGGTCGAACTGGTGCAGGCCTGCATCGCCCGCATCGCGGCGCGCGAACCGGAGGTGCAGGCTTGGGCCTGGTTCGAAAGTGATTACGCGCTGGAGCAGGCGCGCGCGCTGGACGCGCTGCGCGTCACCGGGCGTCCCATCGGTCCGCTGCACGGCTTGCCGGTTGGCCTCAAGGATATCATCGACACGGCGAAGATACCCACTGAATACGGCTGCGAGCTGGACCGGGGCCGGGTGCCGAAAAAGGACGCTTATGTCGTCGAGCGCCTGAAAGCGGCGGGTGCCATCATCATGGGCAAGACGGTCAGCACCGAGCTGGCCTACATGCGCCCATCGAAGACGCGCAACCCGCATGACCCCGCACACACCGCGGGCGGGTCCTCCGCCGGATCCGCCGCCGCCGTGGCCGCCGGAATGATCCCGCTCGCAGTGGGCACGCAGACGGGCGGCTCGGTGATCCGGCCCGCCGCCTTCTGTGGCGTGACGGGGTTCAAGCCGACATTCGGCGCGATTCCCCGGCGCGGTGTTCTGATGCAGTCGCCCAGCCTCGATACCATCGGCGTCTTCGCCGCCGACCCGACCGGTACGGCACTTCTGGCCGAGGTGCTCTTCGGCCATGACGCCTCTGATCCGGCAACCACCCCCACGCCCTTTCCGCGCCTGTCGCAGACCGCGCTGTCGAAACCGCCAGTGAAGCCCGATTTCGTTTTCCTCCGTCTGCCGGGCTGGGAGGAGGCAGAGCCTGACACCAGGGATGCGCTGAACGAACTGGTCGCGGCACTGGGAGACAAGGTGGCGGAGCTCGATCTGCCCGCCCCCTTCGAGGCCGCCGCACGTGAACGCAAGCGCATCAATTTCGCAGAGATGGCGCGGTATTACTTCCGATACGGGCGCGATGCCGCCGATACGCTGGGCCCCGAAGTGCGCGAGGCGATGGCAGAGGGCGAGGCCGTTCTTGCCCGCGATTACCTTGCCGCACTGGACTGGAAACCCGTCCTGAACGCTGCATTGGAAGAAATCTTCGAGCGTTGCGATGCGATCCTCTGTCCTGCGGCACCCGGACCCGCGCCTCGCGACGTCGAGACCACCGGCGATCCGGTCTTCAACGGCCTCTGGACGTTCTGCGGCCTGCCGGCCATCACGCTGCCCTTGCTGACCGCCTCCAACGGGATGCCCATGGGCGTGCAGCTGGTGGGCGCAGATGGCAACGACGCGCGGCTGCTGCGCACGGCGCGCTGGCTTTATGAATGGGCCGACCAATGATGTCTCGAAAGGACACCGCATGAACCGCTTCCTCGCCCTCTTTGCCTTCGTCGTCTTCGCGATCTTCGTCGGCATCCTCGCCTTCGAGGTGCCGAGTCCGGACCTGGTGATCGTGATCCTGATCACCATGGCGCTTTTGGCATATGATTTCATCACCTCCAGCCAGAACGACCCCAAGGACTGATAGCCCGGCGCAATTGCAGGGCGCCTTGGCCTACGCCTGAAGATTGTCGCCAATCATTTCGTCGTCACCGGGGGCGGCACAAAAACGCGACATATCGAAATCCGGTTGCCGGAAATTCTGGACAGGTCATCCAGTTGCCCGCAACGCAGCTTGGAGGATGGCCATGCGACACCGCATCGGCTTGGTGATGATCGCATGATGCTGCGCAGACAGGATGTGGCGTTACAGGAAATCATCGCGACGGGGAGTAAAGCTGTCGATCAGGCTGCCGGATTCCAGCGCGGTGCAGCCGTGCATCACCATCGTCGGGATGACCATGCTGTCGCCCGGTCCGATTTCAAACGTCTCGTCATCCATGGTGAACGCGAAGCGACCCGATGCGACATAGGTACCCTGAATGTGCGGATGATTATGCATTGCACCGACAGCCCCCTTGTCGAACGCGAACTCCACGATCATCAGATCGGGCGCATCAGACAGAACCTTGCGACGCGCCCCTTCTCCGATGACGACCCATTGTCCGATTTTCGATCCAGTCATATGTAGACGGTCCGTTACATTTCGTCCTTTGCCTGAACCGTCTTGGCCAAACATATGACGGGTCCAGACGCATCATCCGGCTCTGGTTGGCATCTATTGGTATTCTAGTATACCATGATCCAGAACAGAGGGAAGCCGACATGGTCTTCGTACACGAAATCAACGAACGCCGTACAAGCGCCGATGTGGTCTTCGAAAGTCTGTTCGAGGAAATCGTCGCGCTGGACCTGTTGCCAGGTGCCAAGATGTCCGAGGTCGAAGTCGCCAAGCGTTTCGGCGTATCGCGACAGCCGGTGCGCGACGCATTCAGCCGCTTGGGCAACCTTGGCCTGCTTGTGATCCGCCCGCAGAAGGCGACGGTCGTTCGCCATTTTTCCCTGCAAGGCATCCAGAATGCGCGCTTTATTCGCACAGCCGTCGAAGTCGAGGTTTTGCGCCGTGCCTGCCTGAACTGGACCGGCGACTTCGACGACGCGCTGGACGACAACCTGGCCGAACAGCGGATTGCGATAGATGCGAACGATCCGGAAACCTTCCACAGGATCGATTATGACTTCCACCGTCTGCTGTGCGAATCCGCCGGGGCTGACTTTGCATTCGAGACCATCGCTGCCAACAAGGCGCAGGTCGACCGGCTGTGCATCCTGAGCCTGACCGGCAAGGACGGGATGGAGGCGCTCTACGGCGACCATACCGATATCCTTGCCGCTTTGCGCGCGGGTGACGGTACCAAGCTGGACCGATCGATCCGGCGGCATCTGGATCGGTTGAGCCCGACGATCGAAGCGATCCACCGATCCCACAGCGAGTACTTTCAGGACTGATCCGGCCCTCCTGTTCGGGGCGCAGGACCGCGCGCCGTTACTCCAGCAAGGCGGGCAACGTCAGCGATACCGCCGGCACGAAAGTTACCAGCAGCAAGGCCGCCAGAATGGCCAGATAGAACGGCCAGATCGTACGAATGGCCTGTTCGATCGGCACCTTGCCCACGGCACAGCCCACGAAGAGGCAGGACCCGACCGGCGGCGTGCAAAGGCCCAGCCCAAGGTTCATCAGAAGCATGATGCCGAATTGCGTCGGATCCATCCCGATGTCGCGCGCGATGGGCAGGAAGATCGGTGTGCAGATCAGGATCAGAGCTGCCATGTCCATGATCATGCCCAGAAGCAGCAGCATCACGTTGATCATGAGCAGGATCATGATCGGATTATCCGAGATCGCCAGAAGGAACGTGCTGAGCAGGCCCGGCACCTGGTAGAAGGCCAGCAGATACCCGAAGGCCCCTGCGCAGCCGATCAGGATCATCACCATGGATGTCGTGCGAACCGAATTGGTGACCGAGAGCTTGAACCCCTCCCAGCTGAGCGAACGATAGACGAAAGCGGTCAGCAGCACCGCATAGATTGCACCGAACGCACCGGATTCTGTCACTGTGAATACGCCGGACAACACGCCGCCGACGATGATCACGGCCGTGACGAACCCCGGCAGAGCCTGCGCCGCAGTCAGCAGGACGACGCGAATGCCCGGGAACGGCTCGGATGGGTAGTTCTTCTTGATGGCAATGACATAGGCGGCGATGGCCAGACAGATGCACATCAGGATGCCGGGCACGACGCCCGCAAGAAACAGCTTGGAGATCGAAATGCCGCCCCCCGCCGCGATGGCGAAGATGATCATGTTATGGCTGGGCGGAATGACGACGCCCGCGATGGACGACGTGACCGTGACATTGACAGCATAATCGCCGTCATAGCCCTTTTCCTTCATCACCGGGATCAGGATGGAGCCGAGTGCAGAGATGTCGGCGATGGCCGACCCGGAGATGCCGCCGAACAGCATCGACGAGAAGATGTTGACCGATGCCAAGCCGCCCCGGATGTGACCCACCACAGACGAAGCGAAGCGGACGAGGCGGATGGCGATACCCCCGTGCAACATGATCTCGCCCGCGAAGATGAAGAACGGGATCGCCATCAGCGAAAAGATCGACATGCCGGAGATGATCCGCTGGAACGGGATCAGAAGGGGGAAACCTTCGTAGAAGAAAACGATGACCGATGCGACACCCATGGCGAAGGCCACGGGCATGCCGATGGCGACGGCGATGGCGAAGACGCCCAGAAGAAGTGCGAGACCCATATCAGAGTGCCCCCTGCCGGCCCGACCCGTTGAAGTAGTATTCATGCGTTCGCGACAGGAACCGCAGTCCCGCGAACAGGAAGATCAGTCCGCCACTGACGGCGGCAGCCAGAGTGCGGACACCTTCGGGAATGTTGAGCATCGCCAGGTTCGTATCCCAGCCGAATTGCACCAGCTTGGCCCCGTAGAAGGCCATGGCCAGACCGAAGGCCGACAGGCCCAGATCGGACAGAAGGCGCAGGGGGCGGCGAATTTTGCTCGGCATCGACTCCCGGATGAAGGTCACGCCCAGATGCGTGTCTTCATAGACACCCGCCGCCGCACCGAGAAACGAGATATAGACCACCAGCAGAAGCGCCAGCTGCTCGACCCAGGTCGGCGTCACGTTCAGGACGTATCGTCCGAAGACCAGCCATCCGAAGATAACGATCAGCGTCACCATCATCAGGCTGCACACGAGAATGAGGAGCGTCCTGACCCAGCCGGACAGGCGGTCAAGACGGGCGAAGAGTTCGGTCATGGTTGTCCCCGGACAAACGCTCTGACGGCGCTGGATGGAATGGGACCCGACCGGATGATCCGGTCGAGCCCCAAGATCGTGTCACACCACGGGACGCGTCAGTCGGCGTCGCGAATCATCTTCACCAGACCTTCAAGGTCCGGGTTGTCCTCAAGGAAACTGGCATAGACACCAGCCATCGCTTCTTGGAACGGGACCTTGTTCTCGACCCTGTTGACGATGGTACCGGCCGCTTCGACCTTGGCCATCGACGCGGCTTCGCGTTCCTGCCACAGACCACGTTGCAGATCGGCACTGGCGCGACCTGCGGCCATGACGATCTCCTGATCCTCGGGGGAGAAACGGTCCCACGTGGCTTTGGACATGCACAGGCACTCCGGGATTATCAGGTGCTCGGACAGGGAGTAGTATTTGGCGACCTCATAGTGATTGGTCGATTCATACGACGGCGGGTTGTTCTCGGCCCCGTCCACGACGCCTGTGCGCAGCGACTGATACACTTCGCCAAATGCCATCGGAGTGGCGTTGCCGCCCATGCTCTCGACCATGCCGACAAACAGGTCGTTGTTCATCACGCGGACCTTCATGCCGACAACATCTTCCGGCGTGTTGATCGGTTTGATCGAGTTATAAAAGGATCGGGCGCCCGCGTCATACCAGCCAAGTGCGACCAGCCCCTTGGCTTCAAGACCTTTGCCGATTTCATCGCCGACGTCACCGTCCATCAGGCGGTACATCTGATCAGTGGATTTGAAGATAAACGGCAGCGAGACGACGTTCGTTTCCGGCACCACCTGACCCATCGGCCCAAGGCTGAAGACACCGAAATCGATCGCGCCAAGTCGGGCCTGTTCGATGGCATCGGGCTGATCGCCCAGCACGCCGTTATGGAAAACCTTGCCGGTCACGCGACCGTCGGTTTTTTCCGAAACCTCGGCTACGAAGCTCTCCATCCCGATGGAGACGGGGTAATCCTCGACGTGAATGTTCCAGCCACGCAATTCCTGCGCGCTGACCGTCGTGGCCAGAAGGCTGGCACCCAGCGCAGCGCCAATGGCTGTCGTCCGAGCGGTTTTCAAGATCATGTTCATTTTCGTCCTCCCATAAAGTGTCGTTCGACACACTCTTCTCCCGGAACGTGTCAGTAAGTATACTAGCATACCAGTTTCCGGCGTGAAGTCTAATTCGTGCGGAATCGCATATTTGCCATTCCGTGTGCCCTTCATCGGGCAAGCCATCCTCCGTCGACCGGCAATGTGATGCCGTGCACGTAGTCCGACGCTTTGGAGGCTAGAAACATCACCGCACCTGAAATATCGGAGGGCTGCCCCCAGTGTCCCGCCGGTATCCGGTCGAGAATGGCCTTGTTCCGCGCGGGATCGTCGCGCAGCGCCTGGGTGTTGTTGGTCTCGATATATCCGGGGGCGACCGCGTTGACGTTGACGCCCCTCGGACCCCATTCGCAGGCCAGCAGCTTGGTCAGACCGGCCACGCCGCTTTTGCTGGCGGTATAGGACGGGATGCGGATGCCGCCTTGAAACGACAGCAACGAAGCGATGTTGATGATCTTGCCCGATCCGCGCGGCACCATCTGGCGCGCAACGGCCTGGCTCAGGAAAAACAGAGATTTCAGGTTCACGTCCATCACCGCATCCCAGTCGTCCTCGGTGAAATCCAGCGCGTCGGCCCGACGGATGATACCTGCGTTGTTCACCAGAATATCGATGTCCCCGGCCCACTCCGTCACCTCCGAAACGATCCGCCCGATCGGTTCAAGCGACCCGAGGTCGGCCTGAACCGCCAGCGCACGATCCGGGTCGCCGATCTTCGCCAGCGTATCGTTCATCGACGACCGTCCGACGCAGGCGACCCGCACCCCGGCACGCGCCAGATCGATGGCGAACGCTTGACCAAGGCCGGTATTCGCGCCGGTCACGATGGCCGTTTTGCCGGTCAGGTCGAACAAGGTCATCGCAGGTCGCCCATGTCGACGAAGTCCATATCGGTGAAATCCTGATTGTCCCCCGCCATCGACCAGACGAACCCGTACCGCCCGGTGCCGCAGCCCGAATGGATCGACCAGCCCGGCGACAGGATGGTCTGTTCATTGCCGACGACCAGATGCCGCGTTTCCTGCGGCTCGCCCATCAGGTGGATGACTCGCGTCTTGGGCTGCATGTCGAAATACAGATAGGCTTCGGATCGGCGGTCATGGGTGTGACAGGGCATGGTATTCCAGACGCTGCCGTCCTCGATCAGGGTGACGCCCATGACCAGTTGGCACGACGTACAGACCTCGGGATGGATGTACTGGCGCAGTTTGCGGACGTTGGCGTCGGACTGGGTGCCCAAGTCTAACAGAATGGCATCGTCGGCGGTGATCTTCTGCGCCTTGTGCGTGGCGTGGGCGGGGGTCGAGACGAAATAGAACCGCGCCGGGTTGGCCGCATCGGTGCTGCTAAACGCTACATCCGCCGTGCCCATGGGCAGGTAGAGCGCGTCCGTCCACGCCAGATCGTAATCTGTGCCGTCCGCCGTTACCCGCCCTTCGCCGCCGATATTGACGACGCCAATCTCGCGGCGGTCCAGAAAGCCGGGCGAGCCGATCTGCTTTTCCGACTTCAGCAAAAGCGGCTGCACCTGCGGCACCACCCCTCCCACGACGGTGCGGTCCAGATGGCTGTAGGTCATCGAAACTTCGCCCGCGCGGAACAGATCCTCGATCAGGTAATTCGCGCGCAGTTGTGTGGTGTCGAAGCCGCGTGTTTCGCCGGGGCTGCAGGAATGTCGGATATCCATCAGTTCGCTTTCGCTGGGTGGGTCAGGTCGCGTCGCCTTGGCGCAGCAGACGTCGGTTCAGGTCGAGGCCGCGGGCAAGGTGCCCCCGCATCAGATCGGCGGCGGACAACGCATCTCGGTCAGTGATCGCGGTCAGGATGTCGCGATGCTCGTGTTCCAGTACGCGCTGATAGGTGGCGCGCTCCTCGCCGGTGAATTGCGTCATTGCGGGACGCGGAATGATGAATGGGCCGAGGTAACGCAGGAATCCGGCGATGTAGGCATTCTTCGTTGCCTCGGCGATGGCCAGATGCAGGCCGAAGTCTTCCTTGTGCCCGGTCTGGCCCGCCGTCATTGCATCGGAATGGGTCTGCCAGGCCACATTGATCGCCCGCAAATCGGATTGATCGCGGCGTACGGCGGCAAGGCTCGCGCTCTCGACTTCGAGGCTCAGGCGCAATTCCATCATCTGCACGATGTGATCGGCTTCACTCAATCCGTTACGGCCCAAACGAAAAGGCTGCTGGCTCGGGTCGTCGGACACGAATACGCCGCGGCCCTGCTGTGCGTTGACCAAGCCATCGACGCTGAGGGCGGATACGGCTTCGCGGATGACTGTGCGGCTGACCCCGAATTGTTCGACCATGGCACTTTCGGTCGGCAACTGGGCACCGGGCTCCAGATCGCCTCGCTGGATCAACTCACGAAGCTGCATCGCGACATTCTCGCTCAGCTTCGGACGCACGCCGAGGGCGCGAATGCCATTTCTCCCTCCCATCGTTCACGCTCCGCTTCCAACATTATGCCTTGATTGCTAGCAACTCATTATTCATCATACAACATATAAATCGTAGTGAAAGCGGACCGCGACTTCCCATTTGCTACGAAGCCCGACCTCGGAAAGGATCCTAATGACCCATTCTAAACCAGCCGTCGGCATGCCTCTGCCCCTCATGTCCCTCCCGAAACTGGGTGGTGGCGCCATCGACATTGGCGGCGCACGGGGACGTCATATGCTGCTGGTTGTCTACCGCGGAAAGCACTGCGGGCGTTGCAAGAAATACCTGACATCGCTTGATGGCATGGCGGGCGATTGGGAAGCCGCAGGCTTCGATATCGTTACCGTGTCTGCGGACCCGCTGGAAAAGGCGCAGGCCGATCTGGATGAATACGGCTGGCGTTTCCCGATAGGCTATGACCTGTCGGAGGCGCAGATGCGCGATTTGGGCGTCTATATCTCGGACCCGCTGTCCCCGCAGGAAACCGACCGCCGTTTTGCCGAACCCGCCGTATTCTGCGTCCGTCCCGATGGCATCATTCAGATTGCGTGTCTGTCCAACGGCCCTGCGGCGCGGCCCGATCTGGTCGAACTGCTGGATGGCATGAAGTTCAACATCGCCCACGACCGGCCTGCGCGCGGGATGGCCTGACAGGCCAACTGACCGGAAGGCACCGCCTTTCCGGCCAGCAGCATAGGGTCAGAACGGGGTGTCACCGCGGCAGAACCATGGTGAATTGTCGGGCCGGATGGGGCCCGACCGTCTACCCCCTCAGAGATAGCGGTTGACGATATTCTCCAGCTTCTCCTGCGCGCCCGACACCGGCTGCGGGTTCACATCGCGCGCCTCGGCGTCCGCCGCAATTCCGTCCAGCGTAGCACCTTTGGCCAGCATCGCCTGAGCGGCCTCGCCCTCCCAACCGGCGTAACGGACACGGCGCGGCCCTTCCAGCGCGTCATCCTCGATCATCGCGTGGGCCGAGATCAGGCCGCGCGCGCAGATGTCCATACCTCCGACGTGCGCGGCGATCAGGTCCTCCGCATCCAGCGATTGCCGCCGCAGCTTGGCATCGAAATTGGTGCCGCCGGTGGTGAACCCGCCCGCGCGCAGCACTTCGTAATAGGCCAGCGCCGCCTCACCGGGCGAGTTCGGAAACTGGTCGGTATCCCACCCTGACTGGTAATCGTTCCGGTTCATGTCGATGGACCCGAAGATGCCCAGCGTGCGCGCCATCGCCAGCTCATGCTCGAAGGAATGACCGGCAAGAATGGCATGCCCCTGTTCGACATTGACCTTGACCTCATCCTCCAGTCCGAACCGCTTGAGGAAGCCATAAACGGTCGCCACATCGTAATCGTATTGATGCTTGGTCGGTTCCTGCGGCTTGGGTTCGATCAGGATGGCACCCTTGAAACCGATCTTGTGCTTGTATTCGACCACCATCGACAGAAAGCGGCCCATCTGCTCCAACTCGCGGTCCAGATCGGTGTTCAGAAGGGACTCGTAGCCTTCGCGCCCGCCCCAGAGAACATAGTTTTCCCCGTGTAATCGGTGCGTCACATCCATGCAGGCTTTCACGGTAGACGCACAATATGCGAACACATCCGGGTCGGGGTTCGTCGCTGCACCCGACATATACCGCCGGTTCGAGAACATGTTGGCCGTGCCCCAGAGCAGCTTTTGTCCTCCGTCTTCCATCTTCTGCTCGAAGTAATCGGCGATCTCGTTCAGACGATCGTGGCTTTCGGCGAGCGTATCGCCCTCGGGCCTGACGTCATGGTCGTGGAAGCAGAAATACGGCACGCCCAGAATGCGGAACATCTCGAACGCGGCGTCGGCCTTCTGACGCGCCTGATCCATTGTATCCGCCGGAAACCATGGGCGGTCAAAGGTCTGCCCGCCGAACGGGTCGCTGCCGTCCCAGACGAAATTATGCCAGTAACAGACTGCAAAGCGCAGATGTTCGGCCATCGTCCTGTCGCCCAGCATCGCGGTGGCGTCATAATGACGAAAGGCCAGTGGGTTCGTGCTGTCCCTGCCTTCGAAAGTGATAGGCTGGAGGTCGGCAAAATATTGAGACACCTAGATGTTCTCCCGGATGAAAATGTTGAGGGGGATCGCACCCCGAGCGGTGGTCACATCGCGATTATCGCTCAGGTCACGCATGATGGATATCGCCGCCCGCACCTCTGCGGTTGGGTTCTGGTCGATCACCAGGTCGATCTCGCCGGACAGCAGTGCCGCGCGCGAAATATCGGTTAATTCATGTACGATCGTCACCGGGCGCGGGAAGGTGTCGCGCAGACCTTCCAGCAGTCCGCGATTGCCAGCACCTACGGCATAAATTCCGGCCAATGGCGTGGTCTTCAGCGTGTCTGAGATCAGCTTGCGGACGGTCTCCGCGCTATCGAACCCCTGCGCGGCAGGCAGCAACGTCAGATTGGGAAACCGTTCGGCCATAACCATGCGAAACCCCATGACCCGCTCCATGTGATCGCGCGACGCAAGGCTTCCGGTAACCATCAGGATCGTGCCAGACCGGCCCGCGCTGAATCGCCCCATGAAGGCCGCGGCCGTCCGCCCGGCGGCGACATTGTCAGGGCCGACATAGGCGTCCCGCTGCGACCGGGGTAAATCAGAAACCAGGGTCAGGACGTGAACGCCCTGATGGGCCAGACGCGCAATTTCGTCATGTATTTCAGGCGCCTCAGCGGCAAAAACGGCAACCCCGTTCGTTGTGTCGCCAGACAAGCTGCGCAATGCGGCCAGCTGCGACGGGGTATCGAAAGGGGCGGTTTCGATGATCTCCAGCTCGATCTTGTCCGGGCGCAGGCGAATCTGCTCTTTTGCCAGTTCGGCGCGCAGCAAAGCGACAAATCCGGTCGCGATGCCAGGCAGGATGAAAGCAAAGCGATACCGCCTTTTGCGGGACAGGTTGGCCGCCGCGATATCCCGGACATAGCCAGTTTCGGCCACGGCCTTGGTCACCTTGCGAACCGATTTTTCGGCAACGCCGCCCCGGTTGTTCAGGACGCGATCCACAGTCGCAAGGCTGAGCCGTGCTGCATCGGCCACATCATGAATCGTCGGTCGTTGCATATCTCTCTCCTGCGCCTAGATCGTCGCTAGAATGATGAACGTCAATCTTTTTCAGTAATTCAGAGTTTCTGCCGCTCAAGTAATTGAAAAGTTAATATTATAGCGCCTGAGCGATTTTCAAAATCTTGGCCGCTGCGGCGGCTGCACCGAATCCGTTGTCGATATTCACACAGACCACGCCCGGCGCACAGCCGCCCAACGCCGATCCTAAGGCCACCGACCCGTCCTTCGCCACGCCATATCCCACCGATGTCGGAACAGCGATGATCGGCGCGGTGACAAGCCCGGCCAGCACCGAGAACAACGCGCCTTCCATTCCGGCGACGGCGATGATCAGGCGGTGCGCGGTCAGCGCCGGCAAATGCGCTTCCAGCCGCCAGAGACCTGCGACGCCGACGTCAGCGATCAATTCGGTTCGCAATCCCATGAAATTTGCCGCGACTTCGGCCTCGCGCGCGACGGACAGGTCGGAGGTGCCCGCCGTGACGATGGCCACTACGGGCGCGTCATGATCCGGTTCCGGGGCGTCCAGGGTGGCAGTGCGCCCCAGATCGTCAACCGACAATGGCAGGTCACGCAGCCCATCGATCTGCGCCGGGGTCAATCGCGTAATCAACAGTGGCGCGTTTCGGTCGATGTGCTCACGGATCACGTCATGCAGATGCGACAGGGATTTGCCTTCAGCGAAGACCGCCTCGGGGATGCCCGTCCGCGCCTTGCGGGACCAGTCGAAGATCGTGTGCCGCTCCATCGTTCAATCCCCGGGAATGACGAAGGCACTGCCGCGCACATAGGTGCGGCTGCCTGCGAAGGGCCGGTTCGCCCGACGGCACAGGTCGACGACGGATGCCACGGTGGCATCGGGCATCGGGGTGCCGGTCTCCAGCACGACGCCGTCCCCGGTGATGCGGCAACGGATATCCATGCCTGGAGTGTCCGCCCGCACGAGCGTCTCGACCATGTCGATGAAATCCAGATCGTCGCGACGGATGGCAATGCCGGTGGTGACGCGGCTGGCAAGGCAGGGCTGAGCGGGCAGGTCAGCGATTTCATCCAGGCCGCAGGCCCGCGCGATGGCCCGGATGTCATCCTTGGCAATATCGGCCGCGACGTAGGGATGCAGGACATCGTAGTCATCGGCGGCGATCAGGCCAGGGCGATATTCGCCAAGATCGTCCGTATTGGTTCCTGCGGCAATCGGCCCGTCGAACACCCGCCGCATCGTGCCATAGAGATTGGACTTGCAGAAATAGCATCGGTTGTGCGGGTTCGCGCGATAGTGCGGGTCCGCGAATTCGCCGCTATCCATAAGGCGCAACCTCCAGCCGTGCGCTTTGGCCTGTTGTCGCACCCGATCGGTCGCGGCGGGCGGCACGGCAGGAGATATGGCGTGAATGGCGTGGAAATCCGGCACGATACCCGATGCGACATGGGCAAGCGTCAGGCTGTCGACGCCACCGCTGACGGCAACGGCCAGTTTCGGCAGACGCTGCAACTCCGCCTGCAATCGGGCGAGGGGGTCAGTCATGCTCGGCCTCGGCGGCGCGGGCCAGATTTCGACGGGCCTGAAGGGTCGGGACGCCTGTCAGGTCGTCGCTTTCGGCTTTGCGCGTCACTCCCTCGGGGCGTTCGACCGTTTTGGTGCGGGTCAACCCGATGTCTGCCCGACGCGGCAGAACGTGTCGCGCGACGGTCTGAACCCGCAACCCGATTGTGCTGGTTTCCGCGAAACAGGCTTCGATCAGAGCGGCCGTTGCATCGGTTCGCACTGTGATCGTCACGGCAAACTGCGCCCGACCCTTTTTGCCGAATGCGGTCGCGTATCCGGCGTCAAGGATACCATCGGTCAAGCGCAGCCGGTCGAGTGAGACGGCGATTTCCTCGGGCGTCATATCGTCCACCTCGAACCGGATCAGGCTGACGGTTTCCGGTGCGCGCGTACCATCCTCAAAGACCAGAACCCTCAGTATATTCGCGATTCCCTCCATCTGTCGTTGCCCCGCCCCGGTGCCGGTCGCGCTCAGGCGACCGCGAGGGCCGACAAGATGCTGGACGGGGGCGAGGTGCCGCAGGATTGCCGCTCCGGTCGGGGTGATCCGCTCTCCCTGACCCGCGTCGGTGAACATTTCGAACCCGATCAACAACTCGGCGGTCGCGGGGGCCGGTACCGGAACGATGCCATGCCTTGTCTTCACGCGACCACTGCCCACCGGCAGGGCGCTGACCGACCACCCTTCGACCCCGGCCCGATCAATGACCGAAGCCGCGCCGATGATGTCGGCCAGCGAGTCCCAGTCCGCGATCTCGTGGAAATGCACGTCGTCCGGGGCGACCCCGTGACAGGTTGCCTCGGCCTCTGCCAGCAAGGCGAAAATTGCCAAGGCACGGGCCTTCACCGGTGCGTCCAGCCCGCTGCCGTCGATGAACGCGCGAATATCGCGCCACTGCGATGTCGGTGGCGCGTCGGACGCCGTGGTGACCTTGACCCGCACTGCCGCGAAACCCTTTTCGCGCACCGTATCAATGGACAGCGTGACATGCTCCAGAACTCCGGCGGCGCGCAGATCGTCAAGCATCGCCCCGCGCAATTCGGGACAGGCCGACAGCATGGCCGACAGGAACATGTCGCCCGCAATCCCGCCCGTCACGTCCAGATGCAGATGTTTTGCCATGGATCAGCCTGGCCCGGCGGCGGCTTTGGGCACGACATACGGCCCTTCGGGAATGACCGCGACCGCAGCATCGCCGTGATGTGCGATACTGGCGGCAATGGCGTCGTGCAGGTCGGTAATGCGGTCCACCCCCGTCACGGCATGATCAGAATCCGACAGAGTGCCGGAATAGAGCTGAATGCGCCCCACGCGCATCGGTTTGAGCTGCATCTCGGTCTGCCATTCATCGACGTCGGCAAAGTCCTTGGCCAGCAGCGTCTTCAGAAACGCCTTCGGCCCCAGCCGCACCAGCCGTTCCTGTGCGGCGCGGAAATGATCAGACCCGATGCCCTCGGCGCATTGCGATGCGACGATCAAGGTGCCGCCGTCTTCCAGAATGTCCAGAGGCGTCACCATGCCCTTGACCGTCTGATAATACGTCTGGTCCAGCGGATAGCCCGCCGATGATGTGACGACCGTGCGGAATTTCCGCCCCACAGGGATTTCGGTATAGCCGCGCACGAAATCGACGGCGGACAGATGGCTTTCGATGATTTCGCCGAAGCTGCAGAACACCAGATTTCGCTTGTCGTCGATCACCGTATTCAGGGCGTAGACGTCACCCAGTCGCCGCACGATCTCCAACTGTTCCTCGTGCAGGGGGTTGCCGGTCAGGTTGCATTCGCGCGCGGCGGGGTCTTCCATGAAGCGGGCGGAATGGAAGGTGCGGATCGTTTCGTGATGGGCTACGCCGGGGGCCACGACTTTGCGCCCGCCCGAAAATCCGGCCATGAAATGCGGTTCCACCAGTCCGGTCGCGATCTTTAACTCTGCTTCGACAAAGCGACGGTCCAGTTTGATCGGAACGCCGCGTCCCTCGGTCACGCCCAGATCGACGTGATCCGCGTCATTCAGGGCAAAATGGTTCTCGACCCGCACGTTCTCCAGCACCCAGGGGTCGCCGACCAGCTCATCCATCTCCGCGCCTTCATTCGGGCGGTGCAGACCCGTCGCGATGAGGACCGTGATGCGGTCGAGGGGGATGCCGCCCGCGGTCATGATCTCAATCATCGGGCGCAGGAACAGGTAGTTGGGCACGGGTCGGGTGATGTCACAAATCAGGATGCAGGCCGAGGATTTGCCATGACATAATTCGGCCAAGGGGGCGGCGCCGTGCGGGTCACGCAGGGCGCGGGCGATCTGTTTGGCGGGCGGATCGCAGGCCGGAAAGGCGGGCTTTTCGATCAGATGCGTTTCGGCCCCGTCGGGCATATCCAGCGTCAGGCCATCGCGTCCGTAAAGAAGGTCAATCTGCATGGCGGGCCTTTCGCTGCGGCTGTTTCCGCACCCACTGTCGCCGTTCAGGCAGGGCTTGACCAGACCGACCGGCATTCCGCTTTCTTCAGGACGTGGTGATCAATCGGGCAAGGGCGCGCAAATCCGTACGTCCCAGTCGCAGCCCCCGCGCCAGCGTCCGCAAAAACACGCGATCCGATCGACCCATGGGTCCGTCCGCCAGCAGTACGGACAGCGTGGCGTTGAAAATCAGCAGCTTTTCTTCGCGGTTCAGGTCTTCGCGCATCCAATTGAAATTTGTCGGAATGATAATGCGATCGGCGCGCTGAGCCATTTCCTGCATATGACTCGATGTGAAATCCATCCCGGTGGTATCGCGCGCGATCTGCAATGCGCGTTTTACACGAACCGTGTTGATCGTGCGACCGTCCCAGACGGCGTGGCACATCGCGTCGACGACGCGGAACCGCGCGCCGTTCCGCAAGCCGGAAATCGCCAGCCGGGCATGACGACGTCGCATCCGCAAATTCCCGGCGACCAAAACGCACAGCCCGATGACGGCCACGGCAATCGCGATCGAAGGCAGCATCGCCGGACTGTCCAGCCAGCGCCAAATGGGTTCGGAAAGCGGACCCAGAAAAGAGGTATGCCAGCCCTCGCCCGCAATGGCAGTTTGAGGGAAGACGAATCCGGTTAGAAGCCGCGGAAAGCGGACAAGAGAGCGAGGCATTAGCAGACACCAAGGGCAGACTAGTTAATACCCTTAAATCACTGGAACGCGGCAGAACTTTGATACCCTTCGGCTCAATTGTGTTCGCTGTTTCTGATTGTGCCTTTCTTGTCCCCTTTGTCGAAACGCGGATCAGGAATGGATCGCACCGTCGCCACAGGCAAGGGCGGCCTCGCGCATGGCTTCGCTGTAGGTGGGGTGCGCATGGCAGGTTCGTGCCAGATCTTCGGCAGCCGCTCCGAATTCCATCGCGACGCAGACTTCGTGTATCAGATCGCCGGCCATCGGGCCGATGACGTGACAACCCAGAATTCGGTCGGTCTTGGCGTCCGCCAGCATTTTTACGAAGCCGTCACCCGAGAAGTTGGCCTTGGCCCGTGCGTTGCCCATAAAGCTGAATTTGCCGATCTTGTAAGCGCGGCCCTCCTCCTTCAGCTGCTCCTCGGTCATGCCGACGCTGGCCACTTCGGGATGGGTGTAGATCACGCCGGGAATGACGTCGTAATTCACGTGACCCGCCTGACCGGCCAGAATCTCGGCAATCGCCATGCCCTCGTCCTCGGCCTTGTGGGCCAGCATTGGGCCCTCGATCACGTCGCCAATGGCGTATATCCCTTTGACGCTGGTCGCATATCTGTCGTCGACCGCGATCTGCCCGCGCTTCGTCATCTTCATGTTCAGCGCGTCAAGGCCAAGCCCCTCGACATAGGGTTTGCGGCCCGTGGCGATCAGGACGACATCGGCTTTCAACTCATGCGCGCTGTCGTCCTTGCGCAGCGCATAGGATACATGCGCCTTGCTGCCCTTGACCTCGACCTTCGACACACCTGCGCCGGTGATGAATTTCAGACCCTGCTTTTGCAGAAGCCGTTGGAATGCCTTGGCAACTTCGGCGTCCTGTCCGGGGGTGATGGCGTCGAGGTATTCCACAACCGTCACTTCGGCGCCGAGGCGGGCATAGACCGACCCCAGCTCCAGTCCGATGACACCGCCGCCGACCACGACCATGGTTTTCGGGATGGACGACAGCTCCAGCGCGCCGGTGGAGGTGACGATGACCTTCTCGTCGATCTCGACGTCCGCGCCCGGCACGTTGGCCGATTCAGAGCCGGACGCGATGATGATATGTTTGGCGTCATGGGTGTCGTCGCCGACCTTGACCTTGCCTGCCTCGGGGATCGAACCCCAGCCTTTGATCCAGTCTATCTTGTTCTTCTTGAACAGGAATTCGATGCCCTTGGTGTTTTGGTCGACAGTGCCCTGCTTGTAGTCCAGCATTCCTTTCCAATCGACCGAGGGCGACTTGCCCTTCAGGCCCATCTTGCCGAAATTATGCTCGGCTTCGTGCAGCATGTGCGACGCGTGCAACATGGCTTTGGACGGGATGCAGCCGATGTTCAGGCAGGTGCCGCCCAGCGTGTCGCGGCCCTCGACCACAGCCGTTTTCAGACCGAGCTGTGCGCAGCGGATGGCGCAGACATAGCCGCCGGGGCCGCTGCCGATGATGATGACGTCGTATTGGGCCATGGTGCCTCCGGGGCGTGGGTGATGAACGGGTGATCCACGGGTGATCTGCGTCGGACGGGGATCGGAAATCAGATAAGGGTTGAGATAACCATCAGAACGGTCGCCGTGAACCCCACGGCCCAGATGATCGACCGACCCGGCCGCCAGCCGAAGGCATAGGCCGGGACATACAGAACGCGCGCGGCCAGATAGACCCAGGCGCAGAGCGCGGTGAAGGACGAGGCCTGATCTGACAGGGTGACGACGACAACGGCGACGGTGAAGAACAGCAACCATTCGACATGGTTGTTCAATGCGCGCTGCAGGCGAAGCGTGCGCTGCGACATGGCGCGGCTGGGCGGACGGTCGCGGGCCGACATGGTGTAGCCCGGCCCGATCTCCCGGTTGGCGGGAATCGCGAAGGCGATGAATTGCGCGGCCTGCAGCAGGGCGGCAAGGGCAAGAACGGTGAGTTCGGGGGTCATGCGGTGCGCATGAAGCGGGCGGTGACGGGGCCGTCGGTCTGGTTTTCGGCGTCGACCCAGGCTTGCGCCTTCTTGCGGTCGTTGACTTCGAAGAGGGCGGTGACGCCGGTGCCGTCGGCATCACGCCAGAGTTGCATGAGGGTGAGGCCCGCGTTGCGGCGGGTCTCCGCGTGGGCGTCGAAGTCGGATTTCCACGCGGTGTAGTCGGCGGGGATGTGGTGGGTGAGGAGGTTCATGGGGAGGCCTCGTGGTAGGGTGGGTGAAACCCACCGTTTGCGTTGAGACTGGATGATGGTGGTTGTTTTCACCAACAGTATTTTGGGTACTCGTGCTTTTTGCAGGGTCAGTCTTCCGGTGGGTCTACGATTAGCGTGACGTTTGGATTGCGATGAGCGTGAACGATGCCGTGATCCATCGCAGTGAACGTATGGGGCAATGCGACTGGGAGTGTGAACCGGATACGGCTTTCCGCACTCGTTCCTACAGTTCGCTCGCCGTCACCTCCAAGGTCAGCGCCTAGAACGGAAATTTTTGCAATTGCGCTTCCGGAAGCCTCTCTAGATGCCGTAACGGCAATATCAAATTCAATGTCGTGTATCTTGTGGAGGCGCCGATCATCAACTCCTGGGCTGAATAGACGAGTGTCTTCGTCATCGGCGTATGGATTAATGAAAACCTTGGTCCCCTTGTAGTGCGTTTTCAACTCTACTGTCGCGTCGCATACAGCCCTTACCGCTTGCACGATGAAATCTTTGATTTCCATTTCGCTTCGTCTCCAGACGAGTTTTGCTTCACAAATCCATCAACAACCTTCTCGGATCCTCCAGCGCCTCCTTCACCCGCACGAGGAACGTCACCGCCCCCTTCCCATCAACAATCCGGTGGTCGTAGCTCAGCGCCAGATACATCATCGGGCGGATGACGATTCCGCCGCCGACGACCATGGGCCGGTCCTGGATCTTGTGCATGCCGAGGATGCCCGATTGCGGCGGG
>Ga0209634_1000872_pt1 | contig 22805 bp, 16 predicted proteins | sample LinPmetageLP40_FD_184043 | JGI IMG/M metagenome (GOLD analysis project Ga0209634, IMG submission 184043) | Marine viral communities from the Pacific Ocean - LP-40 (SPAdes) (version 2) | ecosystem: Environmental > Aquatic > Marine > Oceanic | place: Pacific Ocean | collected 2010-08-26 | reverse complement strand
TTCATATTGATAGCCATTTAAACTACTAGAACCAATTGAAAAGGCCTCCAAATCATTATTCATCTGTTCTAAAATATTTTTGTACCTGTCTTCCATGTTAGTTTTTTTGCTCAAATTACATGAAAAATCTTAAAAAGGGAATTTTGTCGTACACCCCCTCAAAATCAAAAATGTTGCTTTTCGCGATCTTTCAATTTATTTCTAATCGATTGATGCTCAGGCATCAACTCATAGAAAGAAAATTGAAACCTCATTGAAAATCACTCATTTTGTGAAAGATGATCTGTTTTCTTAGAGACACTAAATACGAAGAAGATGACGAAGGCACTGAAGGATAGTAGTGTTGTTTTAATTGGTGTCGTCCGAGTAAATTTTAAAAGGAGCAAAAATGTTTGATTATACTCAAATTTCAAGCTTTTTACTTCACAATGAAAAACACCCCTCTGTGTCTCCCCTCAAGGGGAGAATCGCGACTATCCCCTTGAGGGGATTATAGGGGTGTATCCCCTTGAGGGGATTATTAGGGGTGTTTTTCTCACAGAAATAAATACAGCATGTTTTTTACTCGGACGACAGTAGTTTTAATTGAAAGAGTGGCAGTTCGAGTTAACTGTCACTTTTTTGGATTTCCCCGTTGTGACTATTAGGAATCAAACAAGTTGCATAAGGGTATTGCTTGACTGAAGTGTTATAACCCTAAAAAAAGGTTGTCAATAATTCATTCTAACCGTATTACAACCATCACTTAATATTGTGTGTCTTGTTTACGAAAGGTTACCAAAAAGAATATATTTGTATGTACATAGCAATAGTGGATCATGAAATAAGTCTATTGTTGTAAATTTATATATTATCGGGTTGCCTTTATTAGTTTAATCGTATGTATTCATACTGAGATTAAACCTAAGTTGAAAAATAAAGTCAAACGATTGTACCAGAGATGAAGTAAAACAAAAAAGCAGTAATGTTCTCTATAAGTCAAATATTACAAACAAATAGAGCCAAGAGCTTAAGCTTAGACGAGTGTCTTGTTTTTGAGGCGCAGCAAAACTCAAGGGCATTCAAAAGTCTCTATGAGCGTCATTATAATGAAGTATTCTTTTTTGTTCAAAATAACGTAAGCGATGGACATACTTCTGCCAATCTAACACATCAAGTTTTTCGCAAGGCACTCTCTGAGATCAAGAATTATAGGTTCAGCCGTATCACATCCTATTCTAAATACTTAATTGGGATTGCGCGAATGAAGTGTGGAAGTTTTTTGAGATCTAGAAACAAGAAAAACGAACGGCTTTCTGAAGACTTATCAACTATGCCAGTTGACTATACCTTTTCGAAAGACGAGATTGAATCGCTGATGGATTTTGAGATGCTATGGAAGGATCCTGAAATACCCGAAACTAAAATTGAATTAACAAAGAACATTTTCGCAGAATTGACATCATATATTGACGCTCAAGTATTTCGAAGAGCATTTATAAGTTTTGGGATCATCGGTATTTTGGGTTTGGCTATAAATATATTTCTAGCTGATCGAGCTAGTAACAATGTTGTTATTGATGCCCTAGATGTCAAATTAAAAGACATGGATACTATCCAAAAAGGTGTTGTTTCCATTGAGGATTTGGCATGTCTTGATGTTTAGTAGACACAACAGTCCTTATTGCTTTTATTAGTGTTCATTTCCTCTTATCACATTATGGATGTATAGTGAAGATTTTATGCTTATCATTGAATATGCATAAACCCACTACTATGAAAAATAATATTATGGCATTAGGACTTTTAGCACTTATAGCAAGTTGTAATGCACCCACCACAGAACAAGCGGTATCAATCACATATCCCGAAACTACCAAAGTAGATACCGTAGACAACTATTTTGGAACTGTTGTTCCAGACCCATATCGCTGGCTTGAAGATGACCAATCAGAACAAACTGCTGCATGGGTGACTGGCCAAAATGAAGTGACTCACGGATATCTTAACCACATTGCTTTTAGAGATAAAATCAAAGATAGGTTGGAGAAACTGCTTGACTATGAACGTGTATATGCACCGACCCAGCATGGTGGTCACTATTACTATTATAAAAATGATGGGCTTCAAAATCAAAATGTACTCTACCGCTCAACCGAGGTTGGGGGAGAATCTGAAGTGTTCTTAGACCCGAATACCTTTAGAGAAGATGGAACTATTTCTCTTGGAGGGACTTCCTTTTCAGAGGATGGTAGCCTATTTAGTTATACCATATCCGAAGGTGGGTCAGACTGGAGAAAAGCGATTATTACTTATACTGACACAAAAGCTCAAGTAGATGATACACTTAGACACATCAAATTTAGTGGGATGTCTTGGAAGGGTAATGAAGGCTTTTATTATACACAATATGAGCAACCAGAAGAAGGCAAAGAACTTTCAGGAGTGAATTCTAATGGAAAAGTTTACTTTCACAGAGTTGGTACTTTGCAACGCGATGATGAACTAATCTTTGAGCCTAAAGGAGAACAAATCGGAGCTGGAGGTGGATTGACAGAAAACGATCGTTTCTTATCAATAGCTACTTTCAAAGGAACTTCTGGAAATCAACTATTCATTAAAGATTTAGAAGGGAAAAATGAATTGGTGACTGTAATCAATCATTTTGACAATGACCATAATGTGGTTGATAGCAAAGGTGATAAAGTACTCGTTCGTACAAACCTTGAGGCACCTAACTATAGATTGGTAGAAATTGATTTGAATAACCCATCTCCTGAAAACTGGAAAGACATCATTTCGGAAAGTGAAAATGTGCTCAATGTAAACACTGGTGGAGGGTACCTATTTGCCAGTTATCTTCAAGATGCAAAGACAGCCATCAAGCAAATGGACTATGACGGAAAATTAGTAAGAGAAGTAACTCTTCCTGGTATTGGGACGGCCTATGGTTTTGGGACAGAAAGTGACAAGAAAGACCTGTATTACACTTTTACCTCATTTACCTACCCGCCTACAATTTTCAACTATGATATTGAATCGGGCGTGTCTGTATTATATGAGCAACCAAAAGTAGATTTCAATCCTGACGATTATGAAACCAAACAAATATTCTATGCGAGCAAAGATGGTACGAAAGTACCCATGTTTATCACGCATAAAAAGGGGATTGAGCTGAATGGAAAAAATCCAACATATCTTTACGCTTATGGAGGATTTAATGTTAGTCTCAGGCCTTCATTTAGCACTTCACGAATTGTATGGCTGGAAAATGGTGGGATCTATGCGCAACCAAATCTTCGCGGTGGTGGCGAATACGGAGAAGAGTGGCATGAGGCAGGGACTAAAATGCAGAAACAAAATGTTTTTGATGATTTTATAGCTGCTGGAGAATACCTCATCAATGAGGGATATACTTCAAGTGATTATTTGGCAATAGCCGGAGGTTCCAATGGTGGTTTGTTAGTAGGTGCAACCATGACACAACGACCAGCACTCGCAAGGGTGGCATTTCCTGCGGTGGGTGTAATGGACATGCTCAGATATCACAAATTCACAATCGGTTGGGCATGGGCATCGGACTATGGTACTTCCGAAGATTCTAAAGAGATGTTTGAATACTTAAAAAACTACTCTCCAGTACATGCCTTAAAAGAAGGAGTTTCCTACCCTGCGACAATGGTGACAACTGCAGATCACGATGATCGTGTGGTGCCAGCGCATTCATTTAAGTTCGCAGCTACCTTACAAGAAAAGCACGTGGGCGACAATCCTGTGTTGATTCGAATAGAAACTGATGCAGGGCACGGGGCAGGAACACCTACCTCGAAGCAAATAGAACAAGGAGCTGACCGCTACGCATTTGCCTGGTACAATATGGGGGTCGTTCCGCCCTTGGCCAAGGAGGATCAGTAAATTCTGAAACTCATAATAAAGAGCTTAGAATTTTTCTAAACTCTTTATTATCAATTAGTGTCGTCCGAGTAAATTTTAAAAGGAGCAAAAATGTTTGATTATACTCAAATTTCAAGCTTTTTACTTCACAATGAAAAACACCCCTCTGTGTCTCCCCCCAAGGGGAGAATCGCGACTATCCCCTTGAGGGGATTATAGGGGTGTTTTTCTCACAGAAATAAATACAGCATGTTTTTTTACTCGGACGTCAGTAATTATCAATAAGTAATTTATAATTGCTATTATGTAAACTATATATTACATTTGTAATGTATAAATTACATAATAGCAAAATGAAACATCAATTTTTACCTCATTATTTTAAGTATATTGGCCTGACGCTTTATCTAATAGTGGGATTCTTACCATCTACGCAGGCTTTCATCAATGGATTTTATGGAAGACCTGAAGAAACGCAGACTCTAGGAATACCACTTATATTTTTTTCGCATATTTTTGAAATACTCAAATTATCAGGAATTCTTCTTTATGCTTTGGCAAAGGATAAAGTATTTGATGAATTCATGGTGAAGATAAGGCTTGAAAGCATGTATATCGTGTTTTTCATCACTCTAGTATTCATATTTATTAGATTTATTATAGACCAAAACTGGCATATGAGTGCATCATACCTACTTGAAGCTCAAGTGGTATTATTTCTAGTACTTAATAAGATAAGGAAACAACTCATAACTAGTTGAGCATGAAAAACCTTATAAAAGTAGAACGAGCTAGATGTGACATGTCACAAAGTGAATTGGCTGAAGCAGTAGGTGTTACCAGACAAACTGTATATGCCATTGAAAAAAGTAAATTTACCCCTTCAGTCCTTCTTGCTTTTAAGATTGCCAAAAAACTCAACGTTGATGTCAATTATCTATTCTCTTTAGAAGATACTGACTAGTTATTTGCAATATGCAACCAATGTGACTTTCCAGTTGTCTAATGATTATAACAATAACCAAACTCAAAACCCATGGTCAAGAATTTTATCAAAACTGCACTTCGCAGTCTTGCGAAGAACAAACTCATTTCTTTCATCAATATTTTCGGACTCTCATTGGCAATAGGCTGTAGCCTTGTAGTCTATATTTTTGTGGACTTTGCCTATAGCCAAGATGAATTTCATGAGAATAGAGAAAGCATCTTTTTGGTCAAAAATGTAATCTCTCGTGATGGTATTGAGCAAATGTGGGGAGACTCTCCTGCGCCCATAGCAGAGATGATGGAGGCTGATTTTCCACAAATAAAATACTCAGTGAGGGTAGATGGTCGCGGAGTAGTTCTGAAGCAGGGTGATAAAATATTCGATGAATATGTTGAGTTTGTGGATCCAGAGTATCTTGAAATGTTTAGTTACCCATTGGCTTTAGGACAGAAAAGTGCGCTTCAGGATCCATCTAAGATCATCATCAGTAATGAAATCGCAGAGAAGTATTTTGGGGAGGCTGATCCTATAGGAGAGCAAATTGTGATGGTTGCAAACGATAAGAAAGAGTCTTTTGTCGTGGGTGGAGTGGCTGAGCCATTTGCTAAAACGGCTAGCTTCAGGTTTAACATATTGGCCAACTTCGAAAAGAAGTTTGACATCTATGAAGATCAAGACACTAATGACTGGACTGACTTCATCAATGCGACATTTATACAACTCAATGATCCAAGTGATATCACCTATGTCAGTGCTAATATGGACAAATACATCAAACTACAGAATGCAGCTGAAGAGGATTGGCCTGCTCAGGCATATCCCTTCGAACCACTGACCACATTGTCTATGAACTCTCATAAGATCGATGGAGATATATCTGGTGGAGACGATCCGATTGGGCGCATTATTTTATTGACGATTGCAGGCTTTATGATGACGCTGGCGAGCTTCAACTATATTAATATCTCCATTTCATCAGCCACTAAAAGACTTAAAGAGATAGGAGTGAGAAAAGTCATTGGAGGCACCAAGCGGCAACTCGTAGTTCAATTTATAGGGGAAAACGTCCTTATCTGTGCGATGGCACTTGCACTGGGTGCAGTATGGGCGAGAACGCTTTTTGGCCCTTGGTTCAATGATCAATTTACGATAGGATTAGAGCTAGACTTTTACCAAAACATCAATGCTTGGTTGTTTATGGCAGGGCTATTGTTGATCACTGGAGTAGGATCAGGAGCATATCCTGCCTTGTATATATCCTCTTTCAAACCAGTAAATATTTTTAGAGGCAGACAAAAATTTGGGAAAAAGAATAAGTTCACCAAAGTGTTTTTGACCTTCCAATTTGTGCTATCTATTATCACCATAGTATTTGGAATATCATTTGTCCAAAATGCCAAATACCAAGAGAAACGGGACTGGGGATACGACCAAGCTCAAACTTTGGTGATTCCTGTCAATACACCAGCGACTTATATTGCTCTTAAAAATGAGTTCGCCCAAAATCCAAATGTAGTAGGTATGGCTGGTTCAGTCAATCATGTTGGAAGATCAGCAGGTCTCAGTGTGATTGACCTACATGATAAGAAATATGAGACGAGACGTATAGCAGTAGGATATAACTATTTAGAAACTCACGACCTTCGCTTAAAGCAGGGGCGATTTTTTGATGAAAACCTACTGACTGATAGGACGGAGAGTGTTGTGATCAACGAAACTTTTGCTAAGAGAATGGAATGGGATAATCCAATTGGCGAATCATTTGATGAGGATACTTTGAAGTTTAGTGTGATAGGCGTAGTAGAGGATTTTCATTACAGAAGCTTTAATGACAAAATAGACCCTGCATATTTTAGGATGGGTGAGGAGGAAGAATTTAATTACCTCTCGTTGAAAATAAGAGAGGGTAAAATCGCTGATACTGAAGCACAAGCACAGGAACTATGGAAAAAATATGTTCCAGACCTTCCCTACAATGTTTTCTTTCAAGATGAGGTATTTGACAGATACTTTGATCAATTGAAAAGTCATGGCAGAATAATGGGATTTACAGCGGTACTGGCGATCATTCTATCTTGTATGGGGCTATTTGGATTGGTATCACTCAATGTTGCTACCCGTATGAAAGAGTTCAGTATTAGAAAAGTATTGGGGGCTAATGTTGCAGCAATTTTTCATGGAGTGAATACACAATATGTATGGCTGATTGCAATCGCTTGCTGTCTTGGTTTGCCAATTAGCTACATGTTGGTGAGCGCATTGTTTGAGGAAGTTTACAAATACCACATGCCACTCACTGCAGTTCCGTTTATTCTGGCTACTATTTTTATATTTAGTGTAGCCTTACTAACAGTGTCCAGTCAGATCTATAAAGTGATCGTTTCAAATCCGGTAGATTCGCTTAGGGATGAGTAAGCCATAACTAATACGCCTCATCATGCACACTAGCTACAGCTCTTCCAGAGGGGTCGTTCATATTTTTGAAAGACTCATCCCAAGCCAGAGCCTCAGGAGTACTGCACGCTACTGATGGAACTGAAGGCACGGATAGTGCAGCAGCTTCAGAGGGGAAGTGCTCGGAGAAAATCGCCCGGTAGAAAAACTCTTCTTTGTTCCTCGGAGTCTGTATAGGAAACCTGAAATGAGCGTTTGCCAATTGATCGTCAGATACTTTTGACTCCACCATTTCTTTTAAGCTGTCTATCCAGCTGTAACCAACACCATCAGAAAACTGCTCTTTTTGTCTCCATGCTATACTTTCAGGCAACATATCTTCGAAAGCCTTGCGAACTACCCACTTCTCCATTCGTTCATCAGTGATCATTTTGTCTTTGGGGTTGAGGCGCATGGCAACATCTATAAATTCCTTGTCTAGGAATGGTACACGGCCTTCGATTCCCCATGCCGATAAAGATTTGTTGGCTCTCAAACAATCATACTTATGCAGATTATTTAGCTTCCTAACAGTTTCCTCATGAAATGCTTTTGCATTTGGAGCTTTATGGAAATACAAATATCCACCGAAAAGTTCATCAGAACCTTCCCCAGAAAGCACCATTTTTACACCCATAGATTTAATCACCCTTGACATCAAATACATAGGTGTGGAAGCTCTAATGGTAGTTACATCATAAGTTTCCAGATGATAAATAACATCTCTAATAGCGTCAATACCTTCCTGTATGGTGAAATGAATTTCGTGGTGAACTGTGCCAATGTGGTCAGCCACTTTTTGAGCGGCAATGAGGTCTGGTGCCCCCTTGAGCCCTACTGCGAATGAATGTAGTTGTGGCCACCAAGCACCTTTTGTATCGTTTGACTCGATTCTCTTTTCAGCATACACTTTGGCAATTGCAGAGGTTACCGATGAGTCCAATCCTCCTGACAGAAGCACGCCATAAGGAACATCTGACATCAATTGTCTGTGTACCGTAGCTTCTAGCGCTTTTCTCAGATCATCTATGCTTGTATGATTGTCTTTCACAGCATCATATGATACCCACTCCCTGTTATACCACTGGACTGGTTTGCCCACTTTACTGGACAGGTAATGACCTGGAGGAAACAACGCTATCTTGGTGCAAAACCCTTCAAGGGCTTTTAGTTCTGAAGCAACGTAAAAAGTGCCATGCTGATCCCAGCCCATGTACAGAGGGATGATACCCATGTGATCGCGAGCCACGAGATATTCATCATTGGCTTCATCATAGATAGCGAATGCAAAAATACCATTGATCTCCTCTAGGAACAGATCGCCTTTCTCCTGATAAAGTGCTAAAATAACTTCGCAGTCAGAATTAGTTTGAAAGTTGTATTTACCTTCATATTGTTTTCTGATATCTCTGTGATTGTAGATTTCGCCATTAGCAGATAAAATCAAGTTTTTATCATGATTGTATAGTGGTTGCTTCCCAGATGTGGGATCCACAATTGATAAGCGTTCATGTGTAAGGATAGCATTGTCCCCGCAATATATGCCATTCCAATCTGGACCACGATGGCGTATTTTCTTAGACATTTCAAGTAATTGAGGTCTCAACTCTTCAGAGGAAGTTTTTAAATCAAAGGCACATACAATTCCACACATATCAATTTTGTTTATTTCGATACAAATAAACAGATATGTTAAATTATTTACATGATTGTAATATAATTATTGTGTTATATTTAATTTTATAGTATAATCATTAAAATAATAATAAAAATAAATCTATGAATGGTGTGTTTTTTGAAATATTTGTTTTCGCCACACGCTCACGTCTGCTTACACATGAATATATATTCAACTTCCAGAAGGATAGTTGCTATAATAAGACGATTGTATTAAATAGGGTCTGCTGAAAAACACTTGGTGGGCATTTATGTATCTATTTAACACAAGAAAGATACTTTTTGCTTTAAGAGTATTTCAGTTAGTGCAAGGTTTTTAAGGTTATCGAACTCTTTTCCATGCACAGGAAATTATCATTTTGACAATTTCCTCGTTAGCCAGACTCGTATCATCTACTTCATAGCCTTCAGTTCGAGGTATAAACATACATCTTCACTTTGTCTACTCGTAGCTAACACAAGTCTGACTTTTTCAGCAAGCCCTAAATATGGGTACTATGAAAATGTACTGATTTATCGTATGATTATGCCCTTTTCCAAAAGTAAGGTGTAAACAACATCAATACAGTGAATAACTCAAGTCTTCCTAATAACATAAGAAAACTTAGGATCCACTTACTGGCATCTGGCATCTGTGCAAAGTTGTTCACTGGACCTACTGATCCTAGTCCCGGACCAATATTGCCTAAGGAGGTGGCAGAGGCTCCAATAGCAGTCATCACATCCACACCAGTAAGTGCAATGGCGATACTACCCAGTGCGAAAATGAGAAAGTAAATCATCATAAACGCTAATACATGAAACGTAATATCTCGATTAATTGCTTTATGATTGAGTCTTACTGGAATAACTGCTGAGGGATGAAGCTGTCTTTTCATCTCCAAAAAACTATTTTTAAAGAGAATAATATGCCTTACTATCTTGACCCCACCAGCTGTAGATCCAGAAGAGCCCCCGATAAACATCAGAGTAAAAAACACCATCGTAAGAAATGGCATCCATTGGGTGTAATCTGCAGAAACATAGCCAGTAGTCGTCAGGATAGATACCGTTTGAAATAGTGCTTGTCTGAATGATAGTTCTACATCGGTGCCACCAAGCAAGTAAATCGTGACGCCTATGCATATTGAAAGAAGACTGGTGATCACTAGGTACACCCTAAACTCCTCATTCTCCCATAGTTTTTTGAATTTACCTTTGATACCAAAATAAGTAATGGTAAAGCTGGTTCCTGCCAGGAACATAAAAAATGTAATTACATATTGAATATAGGCAGAGTCGAAAAAGGCGATACTGTTATGTTTTGTTGAGAATCCACCTGTAGCCATAGTGGTAAGTGAGTGGTTGATTGCATCGAAGAATGACATTCCACCAAACATTAACAATACCATTTCTAATATAGTCAAACCGAGATAAATTAACCAGAGACGTTTAGCGGTATCTTTGATTCTTGGCTTGAGTTTTTCAGGGCTTATCCCTGGGGCTTCGGCCACAAAGAGTTGCATGCCTCCAATCCCAAGTATCGGCAGAATGGCAACGGTTAAAACGATGATGCCCATTCCACCTACCCATTGCGTAAGGCTTCTCCAGAATAAAATGCCCTTTTGCATGCCCTCTACGTCAGTGAGTATTGACGCGCCTGTTGTTGTAAACCCAGACATTGTTTCGAAAAAGGCATCTGTAAAAAAATCAATAGAGCCGGAAAAGAAGTATGGTAGTGTACCGAAGAATGCCATCATAAACCATCCCAGTGTTACCACTAGGTAGCCATCGCGCTTCTTCAATTCTTTATTTTTTTCTGTTTGGCCGATTGCCCAGCAGCTTATTCCCACAAATAGCGTTATTCCACTACTGTAAACAAAAGTCATCCAATCTTCTCCATAATAAATTGAAAATGGGATGCATAGCAGCATCGATACTCCACTGATCGAGAGCAATAGTCCAAGAATTCCAATAATGATTCGGAGATTAAATCTCATATAAAGCGCTGATTGGCATATGTGATATTACAGTAAAACTGAGTGCAGTCAAATATCTATTTGAAAAATTCTTCAACTTTTTGAATACACTCAGGTTTGCAAAGAACAACTACACGGTCTTTCGGAAGTAGTTGAAAGTCTCCCATTGCTGTTTGTCCAACACCCTTTCGAACAACCCCACCAATAATAGCACCTTTAGGAAAGTCCAGTTGGCTGATGTGGTCTGTTGTTATTTTCGAGCCTACATTGACAATGAATTCAAGAATTTCGGCATCAACCCCGTGAATACTTGTCAATGAAATTACATTGCCTTGTCGAATGTATCGGAAAATAAAGTTGGCAGCGATGAGTTTCTTATTAATCATCGTGTCCACCCCTATGTCTTGTGATAAATGAATGTAATCGATATTCTCTACTAGGGAAATAGTCTTGCGTACATTATGTTTTTTGGCAACTAATGATGACATGATATTCGTTTCAGAATTGCCAGTAACAGCAATGAACGCATCCATGTTCTCAATTCCTTCTTCCTGCAAAAGATCAACATCACGACCATCACCACTGATTACCATCACATTTTTCAGTTCATCAGCCAGCTCAAAAGCCTTGTCTTTATCTTTTTCTATAAGCTTTACGTTGAACTTTCGGCTCAGTCGCTTTGCTGCATGATACCCTACTTTGCTACCACCAAGGATCATCACATTTTTGATCCCTGTTCTTGGTTTCCCGGACAGTTCCATGATTTTGTTGATCCCTTCAGGTTCTGCAATAAAATATGCGTGGTCTCCAAGCTGGTATTCATTTTCTCCTCGTGGAATAATAGTCTCTTGACCTCTGAGGATAGCAACTGTTATAAAATTTTGTTCAGGATTTGACTGAGTGGACTCTGATAGCTTGTGTCCAAGGAATGCACTATCTTTATCAATAGTCACTCCAAGCAGTGTCAATTTGCCATTATCAAATTCAAAACTATCAGTCAATGCAGCTTCTTTCAGTAGCCTTTTTATTTCCTTTGCTGCGAGAGACTCTGGTGAAATGACTTCATCTATACCTAATTCTTTGAGGTCGAGTTTATCCTTTTTTAGCAGATATTCTAAGTTCCTGATACGAGCAATCGTTTTTTTAGCGCCCAGATGCTTGCTAATGATCGCAGTAGTGATATTTGTTTCTTCAGATGCTGTTACTGCGATAAGCAGGTCGGCATGTTCTATATTAGCATCTTCCAATACTCCGTAGGATGTTGAACTTCCTTTAACAGTTGCCACATCAAGGGAACTAGCTGCGGATTGCAATAAGTTTGCGTCCAAATCTATTAGAGTGATATCGTGCTCCTCATAGGCTAATAATTTGGCCAAATGAAAACCTACATCTCCTGCTCCTGCAATGATTATTTTCATCTTATTATATCAAGGATAAAGGTATTAATTTTTCCATTGGAAAATCATTATTGATCCAGGCCTGATTTCTCCACTCTCAGACCGACACTTGTTATATGATACAGTGAATCTATGCGCATATACTGCTGAAAAGACATGCGGTATTTCCCTTTGGTTGGAAATTGATATTTAGAAATTACCAGACGCTGAATCTCATAAAGATCGCCTATAGGGCTATTCCCTAATGGCTTTCCTAGTTTGTGCGAGAATAATTGGGTATCGATCAGCGATTCGTCTAACACTTTGCCAGTTGAGTCGTAAAGGGTGTATGTCAAGTACAAATTTCGGTACTCGAATTCATTTGAATATTGGATGTTTGCAAGAAGGTTGTATTGCTGTTTTGTCTTTTTAATTTCAAAATCAAAGAACAATAATGAATCCTTTTCCCATAGTTGATCTGAGATCTCCACATTTGTCTCATAGATGCGTGAATCATCGCATCCGAGTAATGTAATCATCAGAATTATGACCAAAATAGAGAAACTTCTACTCACTTTTCTTCTTGTTTGAAAAATTCCTCTTTCCTTTTCTAAAAGGCCTTTTCTTCTTGTTGGATTTGTTGCCACCCCCTTTATGGCGGTACTTCTTATCCATACGCTCAAGATCGCTATTAAGTGCTTTGGATGAGTCATCTTTTACCTCAATATCATCTTCTAGAAGCGTGAATGGATGTTTGTCTGCTTTATTGAGTGCTAGTATTTCGTTGACACGAGCAATAGGAATAGGATGCCAAGTATTCTCTCCTTGATAACCGAACCACATTATTCTTTTGAAAATGTCGGTCTTTTGTAAAAATGCTTTTCCCTTTTCTGTCCTAATAGGTTCTTCAATCTTTGGAATATCACTAAGTGCATCCATGTATGTTTGTAGCTCGTAGTTCAGACAGCATTTCAGCCTTCCACATTGGCCCGAAAGCTTACTCGGATTCAAAGATAAGTTCTGATACCTGGCAGCACTTGTAGAGACACTTTTAAATTCTGACAACCAGGTAGAGCAGCACAATTCTCGACCACATGACCCAATTCCACCAAGTCGACTTGCCTCTTGTCGAAGACTAATTTGCTTCATTTCCACCCTTATTCTGAACTCACTGGCAAGTACTTTTATCAGCTCACGGAAATCGACCCTTTCTTCTGCTGAGTAATAGAAAATTGCTTTCGTATTGTCCGCCTGATACTCAACATCCGAGAGTTTCATTTGAAGTTTAAGATCCGTAATAATTAGCCTTGCCCTAAATAGCGTAGGACTTTCGCGCTTCTTTACATCTTCATATTTTTCAATATCTCTTTGAGAAGCTTTGCGATAGATCTTTCTTGGGGGCTCATTGTCTTTGTGATGTTTCTTTTTGAGCATTTGCAACCGTACCAATTCCCCTTGCATGGAGATATGTCCCATGTGATGTCCGTTAGGAACATCTACAATTACGGGATCACCTGTATAGAATTCAATATTCTCAGAGTTCTTGAAGAACCCTTTATGGCCATTTTTGAAGCGCACTTCTACAATGTTAGATTTGCTTTCAGTTGGCATATCCATGTTGGACAACCAGTCGAAGACGTTCATTTTATTGCAGCCTCCTGCACTACAACCTCCATTGTTGTTACAGCCTGATGTCTTACCACCCTCCGTTCCACATGAACTACATCCCACCGTTATATTATTTAGGTATAATTATCATCTATTAGTTATCTAACTTGAGCAAATCTTGCCCAATGTCAGTTCGGAAATTTACACCTTCCCATTTAATATCGCTAACAGTAGCATAGGTTTTTTCAAGAGCGGATTTGAGGTCTTTATCAAGCGTTGTTACTGCAATGACCCTACCTCCGTTGGTTAGTACCTTATTCTCATTAGAAGAAGTCCCTGCATGAAAGACCAGACTTTGAGTGGATACTTCAAGCCCTGAGATAGTTCGACCCTTTTTGTAGCTTCCAGGATAGCCTTCAGAAACCATCATAACGGTAGTTGCGATACGTTTATCAATAGCTATCTTTTGTTGTGATAGTGTGCCATTAGCCGCTGCCTCAAAAATCTCAACTAAATCATTTTTCACTCTTGGAATGACTGCTTCTGTTTCAGGATCACCCATTCTTACATTGTACTCTATCACATGTGGGTGACCATTGTCATTCATTAACCCAATGAATAAGAATCCGACAAAGTCGATACCTTCGGAGATTAATCCATTGATGGTTGGTTTGATAACCAATCGTTCCACATTATTCATAAATGTCTCATCAGCAAATGATACTGGTGATATGGCACCCATTCCTCCTGTATTTGGACCTGTGTCTCCTTCTCCTATTCGCTTGTAATCTTTTGCTTCAGGCAAAATGACATAACCTCCTTTTCCATCAGTGAGCACAAAGACAGATAATTCTATCCCCGTCAGAAAATCTTCTATAAGCACTTTGCTACTAGCCTCACCGAAGAGTGCATTCTCAAGCATATCGGTGAGTGTGCTTTGAGCCTCCTCCAATGATTGGGCGATAACGACTCCTTTGCCAGCTGCCAGTCCATCTGCTTTTAGAACGATTGGCAACGATTGATTCCTAAGGTAGTCAAGACCTTCGGCTAGCGTAGATTTAGTAAATGTCTTTGATTGGGCTGTTGGGATGTCATACTTATTCATGAAATCCTTCGAAAAATCTTTGCTTCCTTCTAGCTGTGCCCCTGTTTTGTCAGGACCTATGACTTTTATATGTCGAAGATCAGAGCTGGCATTGAAAAAATCAGTGATACCTTCGACCAATGGTGCCTCAGGTCCGACTATTATCATCTCGATTTGTTTATCCAAACAAAGACTTGCAAGTGCCTCAAAATCTGTTACGCCAATATTCACGTTAGTGGCTACTGAAGAAGTGCCTGCATTACCAGGTGCGATATATAGTTGATCACATTTTGGACTTTGAGCAATTTTCCATGCCAAGGTATGTTCTCTCCCCCCGCCACCGATAATAAGTATGTTCATGCTTGATATCTAGTCTATTTTGGGCAAAAATAGGGAATTAATGTTTGTGTCGATAGTAGAATAATAGATTAGTTAATTGGGGATTAGTGTTTGGCTCATTGGAAATTTTTTGATTCGTTATTCTTTTTCGACTAAAGGCTATGAACCATCAACCGAATAACGATCAACTAAACAACCTTTTTTACATAGCTAGATTGTAAAAAGGTTAGTGAGGATATGACACTTTTAGAGAGTGGTAGTTTATAGACTGATTCTAGTTTGCGTATTCGGATAGAAATTTAATACGCATCAATCGCAATTCCTCTTCACTAAAACCGTCATTCTCTTCATCTTCCATAGCCTCGTCAATACTGTCGGACTCTGCATTTAGAAAATAATCAAAGATATCATCTTGCTTGTCATCATCAAGAATTTGATCGATATAATAGTTGAGGTTGAGCCTGGTCCCTGAATAGCAAATATTTTCAATTTCGACCATTAGGTCATGCATTGAGATGGCTTTGGTTTCTGCAATTTCATCTAGGTCAATTTTCCTATCTATCTGCTGTATGATGAAGACCTTCATACGAGACTTTTGAACTGCTGTTTTGACAACTACATCTGACGCGGTGGTGATGTCATTCTCATCCACATACTGATTGATTGCCTCAATAAAGGCAGCGCCAAATTTGCTGACCTTACCCATGCCAACTCCATTGACCTGTGATAGTTCATCTTTTGTTGTTGGATAGGTAGTTGCCATCTCCTCAAGGGATGGATCTTGAAAAATCACATATGGCGGCAGGTCTTTCTCATCTGCTACTCTCTTACGCAATCGCTTGAGTAGGTTGAACAGATTTTCATCGTAAGCTTTAGTGTTATAAGTTTCTTTGGTTGCTTCTTCCTCTTCGCCTAGGTCAGAATAGTCATTTTCCTTGGAGAAAGTGATGTCCATCGGAGTTTTGATATATGATCTCCCTTGGTCTGAAAGTTTGAGTACACCGATATGGTCTATATCTTTTTCAAGGTATTGGAACATTAATAATTGGCGAAGTATTGATTTCCAAAAGTCGGTTGGTTTCTCTTTACCCGCACCATAGATTTCTAATTGGTCATGCTCATAGCTCTGCACGTGTTGATTTTCTGATCCGTGAATGACATCTGTTAGATGATTTATTCCAAATCTTTCGGCAGTCTGTTGAACGGCCTTTAGTGCGATGATTGCATATTGCATGCCTTCAAACTGTTCTCTAGGGTGCACACAGTTGTCGCACATACCACAATTGTCCGGCTCATAAATCTCCCCGAAATAATGTAACAACTGTTTTCTGCGGCACACGGTGGATTCAGCATAATATGCCATTTCCATCAGGAGGACGCGTGCATTTTCTTTCTCTGTTACCGGCTTATCCTTATTGAATTTTTCCAGTTTGAGGAGGTCATTGTGACTGTAGAACATCACACACTTACCATCGATCCCGTCTCTTCCAGCGCGACCAGTTTCCTGATAGTATCCTTCAAGTGACTTAGGAACGTCATAGTGCGCTACAAAGCGAACGTCAGGTTTGTCGATCCCCATTCCAAAAGCTATAGTTGCCACGATGATATCAAGGTTCTCATTGAGAAAATCATCTTGATTCTTCATCCTAATCGATGGCTCTAAACCAGCATGATAGGGTGCAGCATTGAATCCATTGACCTTCAATAACTCTGCAATCTCTTCAACCTTCTTTCTACTCAGACAATAGACAATCCCACACTTACCTTCAAACTCCTTGACCAATTTGATCAGCTGCTTTTTAGCTTGCTGCTTAGGCTTTACCTCGTAGTGTAGGTTGGTGCGATTGAAAGAGGATAGAAAGATATCTGATCCCTCCATGCCTAAATTTTTGATAATATCTTGCTGTACTTTTGGTGTAGCAGTAGCCGTCAGGGCAATGATTGGAAAATCACCCAGATGAGCAAGAATACTACGAATCTTCCTATATTCTGGTCTAAAGTCATGTCCCCATTCTGAAATGCAGTGTGCTTCATCAATCGCAGCAAATGATATGTTTACCTTTTTGAAAAATTCAACATTTTCCTCCTTAGTAAGTGATTCAGGTGCCACATACAGTAGTTTGACCTCTCCAGCGATACTTGCCTTCTTGATTCGGGTTGATTCTCCTTTTGTTAATGTAGAATTGAGAAATCGAGCGTTCACACCAAATGCATTGAGCTGATCGACTTGATTCTTCATCAAGGCTATAAGTGGAGAAATCACTATCGCCAGTCCATCTTGAATTATAGCAGGCAATTGATAACAAAGAGATTTGCCAGCACCAGTTGGCATGATGACAAATGTATTTTTACCCGACATTATGTTGTGGATAATGGGTTCTTGATTGCCTCGGAACTTTCCATAGCCAAAAACCTCTTTAAGTTTACTTTTAATATCGTCTTCCGCTACCAACTTTTTAATAATTATAAACTAATCAAATGATTATGTCTGTTTTTGTATCTTTGCCCAAGTGAATAACCTCTAGAATCTCGGGCATGTTGAATTTAACTAAAAATATTAAGAATGTAGCACAAACAGCATTGATTAATGAAGCTGATGCTGTAAGAAATTTGGCAAACTTGATCGATGAAGATTTTGAAAATTGTGTAATGGAAATATACGGTCTATCCGGAAGAGTGGTCGTTACAGGAATTGGCAAGAGTGCCATCATCGCCAATAAAATAGTTGCCACACTAAACTCGACTGGTACACCTTCTTTATTTATGCATGCTGCCGATGCCATTCATGGAGACTTGGGCATGATCAGATCTGAGGACATCGTTATCTGTATTTCTAAAAGTGGTAATACGCCAGAAATTAAAGTACTTGTTCCTTTGCTGAAGAGAACGGGAGCAAAATTGATTGGACTGGTGAGCAATGTTGATTCTTATCTGGGCACACAATCCGACTTTGTGCTCAATGCGACTATCGGTGAGGAAGCATGTCCAAACAACTTGGCGCCTACCACGAGTACTACTGCACATCTGGCAATGGGCGATGCTGTTGCCGTTTGTCTATTAGAACTGAGAGGTTTTGGCAGTGAGGATTTTGCGAGATTTCATCCTGGAGGATCATTAGGAAAGCAATTGTATTTAAGGGTTGACGATATTTATCCAAATCATGAGGTACCCAAAGTAAGCAGCGATACGAAGCTGAAAGATGTGATACTGGAGATGTCCACCAAGAGGCTGGGCGCAGTGGCCGTAGTAGATAATTATGATTGTCTATTAGGGATCATCACAGATGGTGATCTCAGACGTATGCTGGAGAATGATATGGACCTGTCTAAGTCAACAGCTCAGGACATTATGACAGTTGATCCTAAGGCTTTAGAAAAAGGAGACTACGCTACAAAGGCACTCAATACCATGCAGCAAAATAATATTGCACAATTGGTTGTGCTGGATAATCGTAAAGTTGTAGGCTTTGTCCACCTGCATGACTTATTGAAAGAGGGAATCATATAATGGAGAAACCATATGTAGTCATCATGGCTGGTGGTACTGGCACGCGTTTTTGGCCACATAGCCGAGAAGCGCATCCTAAGCAGTTTTTAGACATACTTGGTACTGGCAAGTCATTGTTGCAAATGACATTTGACCGTTTTGCTGCCTTCGTTCCAGATGACCATATATTTATTGCCACCAACGACCGCTATGAAGACTTGGTTATGGAGCAACTGCCTTCTCTCACAGAGAATCAATTGTTGCTAGAGCCGGCTAAACGCAATACAGCGCCCTGCATAGCCTATGCATGTTATAAGATAGCTTCAAAAAGCCCAGATGCACCGATCATCATAGCGCCATCCGATCATGCTATTTTCAATGAAGCAGTCTTTCAAAAAACAATAATGACTGCCTGTGCTGCGGCTGATACTGACAAACTGATTACCATTGGGATACAACCCAATAGGCCAGCTACGGGATATGGATATATCAAATACGAACCAAGTAGCGGTGATATAAAGCAGGTCAATTCCTTTACCGAAAAACCTAACCAAGAAGTCGCAGAACAATTTATCGCTTCAGGTGATTATGTTTGGAATGCCGGAATTTTTGTCTGGTCAGGACAGGCGATTATAAATGCTTTTGAGCAGCACCTTCCGACAATGGATGGTTTGTTCAAAAAAGTGACTTCTTTCTTTTATCAGGCATCGGAAAGAGATGTAATAAAAAAGGAATACTTACAGTGTGAAGATATTTCTATTGACTACGGCATTCTGGAAAAATCTAAAAATGTTCATGTGGTATTGGGTGACTTTGACTGGTCTGATCTCGGCTCATGGGCATCTCTTCATGGCTATGGGGAGAAAGATACTGCGGGCAATGTATTACGTGGAGAAATATTGGCGTATGATGTGCATAACTCATTGATTATTGCTGAGAAAGATAAGCTTGTGGTTGTTCAAGGGTTAAAGAATCACGTAGTAGTAGATACTGAGAAGTCACTGTTGATTTGTGAAAAGGACAATGAGGCCATTCTGAAACAGGCCATAGCCGAGATCAAGTCGCAGGGCAAGAACGAGTTTTTGTAATTTTTTAGGCAAGTAGCCGCATTGATTGTGGTATCCAGACTATTAACCTGAGTTCGATTCTAAAAAACATATACGAAATCCAAATGGTTGTCACTGCGAAGTCATTTCGCAGTGCAACGGAGAAATCTTTACCACAAAATTCTTAGCGGTAAGGATCCCTACGGGATGACTTATAAGTGTGTTTTGATATATTATTGATAGACATACTGTCCTCCCTATAAGCTGGCTTTTTCAAACTCTGGTCTCGCAATGACAATTTGGGATAGGATGTAAATCGAAATCAGGTTATTAATACAATAATTACTCATACCTATAGCACAGGTATGATTTGTTACCTTAGAAGCATTTGCTCCAACCTTTTTCATATTCCAGCGAGTAAGATGAAATAATACTCATATGAATATTTCATCATATGAGTATTATTTCATATCATTGTGGAAAGATGGTTATGATAAATTCAGAAAAATTAACATTTGCATCCAGTATTTTGAAAACAATAGCGCATCCGCTAAGGTTGGGTATTGTAGATTTATTGATTCAGAACGAACAATTGTCAGTGAATGAAATTTGCGACCTACTGGAAGCTGAACAATCTCTGGTTTCCCACCATCTGACCAGTATGCGAGAAAAAGGCGTATTGTCCTGCAATCGACAAGGGAAGAGCATGTTTTACTCATTGGCTCTGAAAGAACTTGAGAAGGTGATAGAATGTATGGAAACATGTAAGGTCAATCAAGCTTGATGGAAATAGCAGGATATATAAGTGCGGTAATTATTGGGCTTTCACTTGGGCTAATCGGAGGAGGGGGATCTATTCTTACTGTTCCGGTCATGGTTTATCTATTTGGAATTTCGCCTGTATTGGCGACAGCCTATTCGCTATTTATTGTTGGAGTAAGTGCACTTTTTGGAGCGTTTAAGAATATTCAAAGAGGCCTCATCAATTATCGTGTAGCGATCGTATTTGCTATTCCTTCATTTATTACGGTGTTTTTGACTAGAAGGTATTTTGTGCCTTGGATTCCCGATGTGATTTTTAGCAGTGAAGCTTTTGTAGTATCGAAGTCAATAGGAATCATGGTGCTGTTTGCAATTATCATGCTTTTAGCAGCTTGGTCGATGATCAGATCTGGGAAAACGGCTACTCAAAACCAATCGAATGAGATTAATATTAATATACCAATCATCATTTTGGAGGGCGTATTGGTTGGGCTAGTAACGGGTATTGTAGGAGCTGGTGGAGGGTTCTTAATTATTCCGGTGTTGGTACTCATAGTAGGACTTCCGATGAAACATGCCGTAGGTACTTCCTTGCTGATTATTGCAGCTAAGTCATTGTTTGGTTTTGTCGGAGATTTAGGAGCAAGTCAGGAGATTGACTGGATATTTTTGGGGATTTTCACCACGCTGGCGGTTGTAGGGATATGGATTGGAATCTATTTATCCAAATATATTCCTGGGGCGAAACTAAAAACTGGCTTTGGCTGGTTTGTATTACTAATGGCAGTTTATATTCTCACCAAAGAATTGGTACTGCCCTCATTTTGAAGTTGATTAAGAAATTTATAAAAATATAATCATGAAAATTGAACAAATATATACTGGATGTCTGGCTCAAGGAGCTTACTACATCGAGAGTGAAGGGGAGGCAATCATCATAGATCCATTGAGAGAAACAGCTCCTTATTTGAAAAAATTGGAAAAGGAAGGCGACACCTTAAAATACATCTTTGAAACACACTTTCATGCAGACTTTGTGTCTGGGCATATTGATTTGGCGAAGACCACTGGGGCAACAATCGTATTTGGTCCCACCGCACAAACAAGCTATGATATTCACGCTGCTAAGGACGGTGAAGTATTTGAGATTGGTAAGGTGAAACTAAAAGTGTTGCATACTCCCGGACATACGATGGAGAGCAGCACTTTTTTATTGATAGATGAAGAAGGAAAGGATCATGCGATTTTTTCTGGAGACACTTTATTTATTGGTGATGTCGGTCGACCGGATTTGGCAATCAAGTCGGATCTAACCAGAGAAGACTTGGCAGGGATGTTATATGATAGTTTGAGAAATAAAATCATGCCTTTGGCTGATGAAGTCATCGTATATCCTGCGCATGGTGCTGGATCAGCATGTGGCAAAAATATGAGCAGTGATACATGGGACACTTTGGGACACCAAAAGGAGACCAATTATGCTTTGAGATCCAATATGACCAAGGAAGAATTTGTGAAAGAAGTAACAGAAGGCATCTTGCCTGCACCTCAATACTTTGCTAAGAATGCCATGATCAACAAGACAGGCTATGCCAATATTGAGGATGTCTTGTCACAAGGAAGCAAAGCATTTTCTCCTGAAGATTTTGAAGCTGTTGTCAATGAAGAAAGTGCCTTGGTGATTGATGCCCGCGACCAACATGATTTTGCCGAGTCACATATCCCTAACTCAATTTTTATTGGATTGGATGGAAGTTTTGCTTCTTGGGTAGGTACATTGATCACTGATATTCATCAACCTATCTTATTGATCACCTATGAAGGTAAGGAAGAAGAGGCCGTGACCAGATTGGCTCGAGTGGGGTATGACCATACCCTTGGCTATCTGAAAGGTGGATTTGATGCTTGGGAAAAAGCAGGGAAAGAAGTTGATACTGTTGCATCAATATCCGCAGTTGAATTAGAAAGTAAAATAAAATCAGGTGATTCATTGAACGTGTTGGATGTGAGAAAACCTGGGGAATATGAAGCAGATCATATGGAGATCGCTATTTCTTCTCCACTAGACTATATCAACGACAATATGGATACAATAGATAAGTCTGAAACATATTATATCCATTGTTTGAGCGGATATCGCTCGATGGTTTTCAACTCAATATTGAAATCTCGTGG
>Ga0209634_1000871_pt1 | contig 22807 bp, 8 predicted proteins | sample LinPmetageLP40_FD_184043 | JGI IMG/M metagenome (GOLD analysis project Ga0209634, IMG submission 184043) | Marine viral communities from the Pacific Ocean - LP-40 (SPAdes) (version 2) | ecosystem: Environmental > Aquatic > Marine > Oceanic | place: Pacific Ocean | collected 2010-08-26 | reverse complement strand
GTCTTTTGTTCCGGCACTTGCTGCAGCTCAAAATCTTAATGTTAATGGTTTAGAAGGGTTTATTGAAACACAAGATACACACACTGGCACACCGGTTGCTTACAATATTGGTCCCAATGGTACGCCTCCATCATCTGATGCTGGGTCTCGAAGATGGATTAGTCCTAGTAGTATAGCTAACAAGCCTTTTCGTGGCGCTCCTGACAACACTTATGGTGATCCAAACACAACTGGAAAACACTACATTCATTTATCTTTTTTAGCACCTGGCGTTGACTTGCACGATGGTCAGTGGAACGTAACAGGACTTCCAACTTATAACACTACAACTTTTTTTGGAAAAGATAGTTTTGGAAACCATTTACAAGGAATTTATGGTGGTGGTATATTTAACGATCCTACTAATGGTAACACTGTTGAAATGGAAGGTAATTATAATGATGCTAACGAAGCTCAAGCCACTGCGCCTTCTAGAGGTATTGGTCAAGGTTACGATAATTATTATTTTGATAAACACAGAAATCAATGGGATCCTACTTATGGCGGAGATTCTAGAGGTATTGGGAATTTTATACTAAACCTAGAAGTTGGTTATAAGTTTAAATTTTCTAGTGATGCCGATACTATTTTTGAGGTTATGTCTACTCCAATTAAAAAATATATATACAATCACACACCTTGGGTTGCTCGTTGGGAGTATGACGGCGTGGATATGGTATACGGTAATGATAGTGTAGACGAAGCTGTTTTAACTTGGGCAAACGACCAGACAGATGCAAATTTTATTGCAGCTAAGAAAAAAATAGTTGATTTTGGTAGAGCAGACAACAGAAGAGTTTGTTATATATTTGAAGTTGACACAACTCCTGTAAACGGAACTTCTATAAACCCTGCAGTGGCAACTAATCTTGATGTTAACAGTCAGCTTGATGTTGAATTTATGACAAGCGATCAAAATGTGTTGTTAAGTCAAATAACACAAACAGCTGCAATATGGGAAACAGAGCCAAAAGAAAAAGATAATTTAGATATTTACTATGAAGCAAGCCAATCATATCCTACTAAATTAACAGAAAAAAGCAGAGAGCTTATTGCCCCTGTTGGTTGTAGGGTAGTTATTTTGGGAACACCAATAGATTCAAATGGAGACAGTGTTGTTATAATGGATATTGAAAACAAATTAGCGGAGTGGCAAAGTGCTGATACATTTTTACTTGATGTAGGTTTTCAAGGAAACGATTCGCAAGGTGTTCCTGAAAACTTAAACTACGATGATGTTAAGATTAGGTTTATTAATGAAAACGGAAGTTATTTTGACACTAAAATACAAGACACTGGTTCCGATACCGTTTACGGCGATGATAGAAAATCGTTTACAATAGCTTTAAACAAAGGAAACACTGTTGGCTTAAGCTGGTTTAATTGTTTTAGTTTTGGAAATGGTATAGAATCAAATAGAATTAAAGATGATTTTAATCAACCTAAAATTGGTAACGGGGTAAAAGCATCTATAACTTTAGATCAAGAGTACAAAGAAGAAAATAGAAAAAACGGTTTAATATTTTCAGGTATATATAACTCAACCTCTGGTGTTAATAATTTAAATCAGTTTATAATGGCTGAGAATATCACTAAAGATTTAAACCCAACCTATGGTAGTATACAAAAACTATTTCAAAGAAGAATAAGTTTAGTTACTTTTTGCGAAGACAGAGTTATAAGTATAACATCTAATAAAGATGCTTTATTTAATGCTGATGGAAATGCTCAATTAGTTTCTACAAACGCTGTTTTAGGTGACGCAACTCCTTTTGCTGGAGACTTTGGTATATCAAAAAACCCAGAGTCTTTTGCTAAAGAATCTTATAGAGCTTATTTTGCAGACAAACAAAGAGGCGCGGTTCTTAGATTATCAATGGATGGTTTAACACCTATATCAGATGCTGGTATGGACGATTACTTTAGAGATAATTTAAAAATTGGTGGTGAAATTGTTGGTGGTTTTGATGCTCATAGTAAAGATTATAATTTAACTATTAAATCTTTTAAACCAACTAACAACTTTATTATTAATAGCGATCTTAGTAGTGGAGATGGAAATGTAGATTATACTGCACTGTTAGGTGTTCCAGAAGTTATAGTAAACGGTAACTTAAGTTCTGCTGTAAGTTTTACACCCGCTACTAGCCCAACAATATCAGGACAACTTAACTTAACAAACAATAGGTTTCTTGATTTTCACACTATTTGCCAAAACTATCCAGGGTATCTAATAGGAGACATAGAGGAACAATCATACAGCACGGTTACCACTCAAACTTCTTTCACAACTTTTACTTTAGGTAGTGTAGAGATTACAGAACAGCTTCTTTGGAATGCTTTTGGTACGAATGATAATAACCCGTTTTCAAGCACTGGTACTGGTCAATATTATGATAGAGCGTATCAAGTTTTAAGAAGCTATACCTCAGATTTTGTTACACAAAGTACTGCTGAGGCAAATGATAGTGCAAGCACTAATTCATTAATTTGGAGTTATAATAGTGAAATTCCTTACATGAAGTTTCCTTATGATGCAAACTTTCCTTTAACTGGCCAGTGGTACACAGGTCAATATGTATCTTTTAACAATGTAGGTCCTAGTGGTGAAATTTTTTGGAATAAAGACACAGATGGTTACATGAACCAAGCCAATCCCTTGAGTCAAGTTCGTTTTTCAAGTCCTCCTACACAAGCTTCTCATAGAGACCCTTGGTTTAATACAACTAGTAGTCCTAATAGTGGTAGAGGATTAGTTTTTGATAAAACAACTTCTACCCAATTTTTAATATTTCCTGGCGTTAAAACAAATATAAACGATACAGTAACCCCAACACCTGTTTTAACAGAATATCCATACTCAGTTCCAACAACAATATTTAACGGTGAAGAGGTTAGAATTCAAATTAGCGCAAGAGGATTTACTTACGTAAACGCACCTGGATCTCCACAAGATCCTCCTTCAGCTGACCACTGGCGTTATGTAACAATACAGCTTTATGATGGTGCAACAGCTTTAGGAAACTCTGTGATTATGGACCCTGCTAATTTACAAGGATCAATAACTCAAGGTTATGCTGATTACAATTACGTACCAGTAACACAAGGAGCACCAGGAAATACAGATGAGTGTAGAATAGGTTTTCAAACTACAGCAGCTGTAAATTTTCCAACTTTAGAACATAACACAGCTCGAACTCACGATGTGTCTTTTAAATTTACAAATGGTTCTGACGAAACTGAAGCAGTAATTGTTCAAGATCTTCAAGTATACATAAGGTTTGTAGATGATAATGGTGCTGAGATTGATGAGCTATATGGTTCGATTGAGTATTTTAAAATGACAAAAGAGTACCAAATGACAGGTGTTAATGGTTTTACTACTTCTCAAGTTGGTAATGGTGATCCTGTACCACCACACGATGTGACTGCTTTTACAAGAGTTGAACACGTTGGATTTGATGATTGGTCTATAAATCTTCATTCACCAAATTACAGTGCTGATCCTACAGGTACTCTTTTAAGCGATACTGATTTTAACGCAATTGCTGATACTACTTACGGGCCTGATCATGATAAATCAACAATAACTTATACACAGGTTGACGGAACAACTCACTCTTGGGACGAGTCAGAGTCTGGGCCAACATTTAATGGTAATGGCGTTAGTGACCCAAGTAACATTTCAAACTATAACAACTACTCAAATGACGAGTTCGTTTGGGACGGAAGCACAATGAGTGGTCAAGGAACTTTGGTGCAAAGCTTCACGCCGATCAATAACAATTGGTACGCTTTATATTTAGATATTAGCTCCGTTTCACCTACAGGTTCTGCTCCTGAACTATTGTATCACAATGTTACCTTCGAACAAGTTACTGAGTATATCGGAGATTATAGCACGCCTGTAAACTATTATAGAGCTATATTTCAAGGCGATAGCAATAACACTAATATAAAAATTAAGTTATATGAAAACTCAAGTATAACTATTAGAACAATAAATTTAATTGATATTAGCGAAACATACACTGGTGGTACCGCTTCTAACTGGAACTTACTTAGAAATAGTTCACCTGAAAATCCTAATCACTCTTATGATACACCAAAAATTTATGTAGACAATAACAACTGTATTAACTTTAGTAACCCTTCTGGAAATGTTGAACCGCTTAATGCAATTCAAGACTTAAGCTCTTCAAACTTAGTAGCCACAGCTACTGGTTATGAGTTAAAGTTTTTAGTTACAGATTACATTAGTGGAGCTTTAAGCTTTATTTTAACAGGAATAAACACTGTTGGTATGTATCAGCAATACGGATCAAATGTAATTGATAGAAACGGTGAGTATGTAATTCAATTAAACATAGGTGACGGTGGACCTTATGACGTGATGATTGATAACATACCACAGCACGTAACTTCAACTATTTTAAATAACCAATATTCAAACACTTACCCAAGTAGGTTAAGCTTTTTTGATAGTCAAGGTTTTGAAGGTTGTATTGATAACATATCTTTAACTGATATTACAACTTATTTCCAAGGTGGTGGTATTGAAGGTTTTGTTATGACTGGTTTTGATTCAGCGTTTAACAACTATATAAGTTTTGACAGCGTTAATGAAAACATTTATTTTTCAAGTTCTCCAATACTTGGTCCAACTGGTGAGTTAATAGCATTAGAGCAAAAAATAGAAAAAAACTTTAATGCTGGAGACTTGTGTAGAGTGAATTTTGATTTTGTTTTTGATGGCATTGCTCCACTTGGACTTTCATATTCTGGCGCTATTAGTGGTTATTACTACAATAGCAACGGAGAAGGTTTTGAGTTTGGACAAATTAGTAATAACGGAAACTATAATGCTTTACACACAATTGGAGACTCTGTAATTGGCGTAAACACTCCAACAATAGATAATGTGTTACCACCAGGTTCAGTACACCCATTGTTAAATACTTTTGTTATTTATGTTTTACAAGAAAATACTTCTGGAACTATAGACAATATTCTATTTAGACAAGAGTTTCTTTCTATTAATGAAGAAACAATTTCTTTTAACGAAAACGTAAGAGGTTGGACAAGTTTTAAATCTTTTATACCAGAACATAGTGTTAGTTTATCAGGTGATTATTATACTTTTCACAACGGTGGTATGTTTAAGCATAACGAAGAAATTATAGTTAATGAAAAAGACACTAATAGAAACATGTTTTATGGTGTTCCTGAAGATTCAACGTTAACATTAGTTTTAAATTCTGAACCAAGTGTAATAAAATCTTTTAACACTTTACAATATGAAGGTAGTCAATCTAAAATAAAAGCGTTTACAGAGTACACTGATCCAATTGATAATCAATTTTACACTACAAAAGACACTTATAACAATTTAGATAAAAAAGGTTGGAGTGTTGAGTTTATAAAAACAGATAAGCAAGCTGGTACTTTAAAAGAATTTATAGAAAAAGAAGGTAAATGGTTTAATTATATTACCGGTAGTCCAACTGACCCAAGTGACACTGCTAGTTTAAACTTTCAAGGTTTAGGAATTGTTCAAGAAATAATAACCCCACCACCACCGCCACCACCACCAGTCTAATTTAAATAAAAAAATGAAAAAAATAATCACAAGAGTTGAAATAAACGAAAGCGCAATGTCATCTACATCTCAAAGTAGATTACTAAAAGTGTATGGAGATGTGGGTGCAGAGTTTATGCTTAACATTATTAAAATAAACGGTGTTGGCAAAGAGAGTTATTACAGTTTTAAATCTAATTCTTTTACGGAAACTTTTAACTCTGAAAATTCACATAGCAATATTTTAACTTTAAGTACTTTTTCTATTAACATTAATTTTCCTGCAGATGCTACTGGAGATGTGTATAGCATAAAAACAATTGCTAAAGAACAAACAACTATGTTTTCTACTGGTCATTATGTTAATGTAAAAACTATATCTCAAGTTGGTCAAACATCATTGTTTCTTCAAATTCCAAGTGATCCAGCAATGGTTGACGCTGCACATTTTACTAGTCTTCCAAACCCTGTTCAAAGTACTGGATCAACAGCTTTATCAAGCGTAGTTGGTTTTCCTGTTGACTGGGCATTAACTAATACTTCTAGTGATGCAAAAGGTTTTGGCCTTAGACTTCCTAACAATGCAGACGAGTTTTTAATACCAGATAGTTACTGGTATTCTCAAGGAGGTGCTAGTGTTGTTGGATCGCACAGTGCACAAACTGTTATAAATTTAAATGGAACTTCGTTTATATTTCCAGGTATGCTTTTTTATAACTTTTTAGTTAACGGTGCTTACCCTGTTGTTGTTTCAAAAACCAGTACAACTGTAACTCTTAATGTTGCTATTGACGCATCTAATGGTTTAGCTGTTTACTTTAGAGCTTATGGACCAAGTAAAATTAAAAAAGCATTTGGTATGGAAGCTGATTTTAGTGGTTTTGTAGCAAAAGGAATTGAACTAACAAAAACAGTTAGAACAAGCACAGTGTTTCCAACATCTACAGGTAATGTTGATTTAAATTTAAATGGTACTTATGGTATAGGTGGTGGTGGTCACGTTAGAATTAGAGGTCTTAATATAAGTGAGGTTGGTAACAACAACTTAATAACATTAGTAGAACCTAGTTCTACAGCTGGGCATATTAGAATGGCTTATGCTGGTGGTGAAGAAACAGTAACAAAAACACAAACTATTCCTGTTGGTACAAAAATATATGTTGAAGGTTCTTTTCAACAAATAAAAATAACGGGTAATGTTAAGATTAAGAAATACCCTGAAACTAACGCAAAAATAATATTAGATGTACCACAATTTATAACCGCTGGTTTAGCTGATGAATAAGAATACAATATGATTAAAATAGTGTTAAAAAACAATATAGATAATAACGCTTTAAGCCTTAAAGATAATGCTTATTGTCAAGTAATAGATGTTAATGGTTTTGCAAGTGGATCACCTAATCATGTTGGTGAAATCACGGAGATTGGGGCAGATTTTGTTATGGTTGATCCAGTATATTACACGCCAAGCGTTGATGATTTTATAATGTTTTCTAAAAATGAAAATGTAAATAAAAATAGTTTGATTGGTTACTATGCTGAAATAAAGCTAACAAACAATTCTCTTGACAAGGCAGAGTTGTTTTCCTTAGGTTCTGAAGTAACTCAAAGTAGTAAATAATGCACAAAAAATGTAACTATAATAGATATGAATAACAAAATAAAGAAAAAAAGTCCTGCTAGATGGTGGCAAATACCCGCTATTATCGCTGGTGGCCTTGCTTTAAAAGGTATTAGTAAAGCGGCTAAAGCAGATAGAAGGCTAAGAGGAGAGCTTAGTGATGCTCAAGCGGATTTTGATAGAAGATTAAAAGATTATGAAAGCTCTGAGTTTCAACCTATTGATCCAAGCATTGTAGATCAAGAAAACATATTTGAAGACATGGAGGTAGACACTTCTGGGTTTGAGATGCAGCGTAAAGCTTTTTTGCAACAACAAGCAAACATATTACAAAGTTTACAAACTGTTGGTGGTTCTTCTGGAGCTGCAGGACTAGCTACAGCGCTTAGCGCGGCTTCTGACAAACAAACACAACAAATGGGTATGTCAGTTACTCAAATGCTAAATAGATCTAAAGAATTAAGATACCAAGAAGAAGCTAGAATAGGTGCGGCTGTAACAAATGTTAAACTTGCAAATGCTGAAGGTTCTAGACAATTTGAAATAGATAAACTAAACACATTGCTAGGTGTTGCTGGTCAAAAAATAGCTGGTATTAGAGGTCAACAAGCTGGAAGACAACAAATGTACGGGCAAATAGCTCAGGGTGTTGGTAGTATAGCGGGTAGTATACTAGGTAATCCAAGTGTAAAATTTAGTGGTTAAAAAATAAACAATATGGCAAACGAATCAATAATAAAAGCAGCTGGACAAGCGTACGCGCCTAACCCAGGTCAGTATGACTTATCTGGTTTTATACAAGGTATTTCAGCTGTTGCTGGTGGTCTTGTTAAAAGACAACAAACTGTTGCGTTAAGAGGTAAGCAGGCAGATGAGCTTTATCTTTCTTCTGATAACACCGTTGTTCAAGGTATAGTTACTGGCTTACAAGATCAAGTTAGAAGTGGAGCTATAACACAGGGTAAAGCTAAGCAAAAACTAGCAGATTTAGACAGAAATTACAACAAAGATCTTCCTCAAATTGAAGCAATAGTAAAAGATATTTTTAAAAAAGGTATTTCAAAATCCGCTGGTGAATTAGAAGAAAACTATTTATTAGGCCTTTCGCTTGGTGAGCTTGATAATCCTATTACAATAAATGGAGAACAATTTAGCACTTTTTATAGTGTTGACCCTGCAACAAACAGTTTAACTATATTATCACCAAACGGTGATTATGTTAGTCCTAGGGAGTTGAAAGCTGTTCTTTCAAATACAGCTACTATTGAAGATAGAAACGCTGGAAATGAAGCAACAAGAGCGTTTATTAAACCTACTTACGTTGATGGTGAAAACTCTAAGTTTACAGCCGCATCAAACACGTTTAAAAACGACATGAAATCTGTGTTTGAAAATAAAAAAAAGAGAAATAGTTGGTTGCTTGACAACCCTCAGGGTTTTGAAATAACAACTTTTAATGACGAGAAAAGAACTATAAAGTTCGCAGAGTTTTATTTACAAAATGGATTATCAGAAGAGCAAAATGAAATTTTTGATAATGAGTTAGCTAAGTACCCTAAAGAAACACAAGAAAAAGCTAAAGTTATGATAATTAAAAATTTAATGGAAACTGACAATAATTTAGATGAAGATATTGACATGTTTTTAGATAAGTTTATTAATGCTAAGACGCCAAAACCAAAAGGAACTGCAGCTATTAAGAACATGGTAACATATGGTGGATTTACAATGCCTGGTAAGCTGCTTAAATCTGAATCACAAGACCTTGCTGTTATTAGTGATATTGAAGAAAGTATTGACAAGGTAAAATTATCTAAAGGCTCGCTTTGGAGTAAAGATGAAGAAATTCAGTTAATGGGTGGAAATATTTTATTAATGCCAATAAAAGATTATGAGGAGGACGGTGAAAAAGTAAAAAACTTGTGGAGGTTTACAAAAAACATGAAAGGACAGACAAAAGAAGATCAATATGGAAAGCAAATTGCTGTTACAGGGGCTAATTACTCGGGTATTTTTGATCCAAATGACATTACTCCTGAGGGTATGAATAAAATACTTAAATCAGTTTTAACAGGAGTTCCTAACGGTTTAACTTTTGGATCTACAGTTTATAACCAGTACGTACAACATTTAAATAAATAATAAATGAATCTAACTTACTACTTAGACGGTACAGAATATACATTTGATACACAGGAAGAGCTAGACACATGGTTAGCAAAAAATCCTACTGCTACTGCAACTAATGATAAGGTAGACACTGATCAGTCAACAGACCTTAAAACAGAGCAGTTGTCAAGTCTAGATAACGTCACAGAAGTTGAAGAGGTAGAAACACCACCTCAAGTGATTAAAAAGGAAGATACAATAATTTCAAGCGATATTACGCAAGAAGATTTCATAAACATATCAAGCGGTGGCTGGAGCGAAAGAGAAGAGAACATGCAAGAAGCTCTTTACAATATATACAATCCAGATCGTGATGAAAACAAAGTACAATTTGAGCAGTATGGCTCTGGTAACAATATAAGAGCTGTACTACCAGATGGTGATTTTGAAGAAATAGAATTATCTGGTGCTGGAGCTCTTGGTATTGAAACAGCTGAAATGAAAGCTGATCATACAAGGCTTTTAAAGTTTTTAAACCAAAAAAAAGAGCTTGAGATTAGTAGTGATTTTAGAAACAGCATGGTAGATGTGTTTCAAAATAGAAAAGAAACTCTTGTTGGTGATGGTTTAGATAATAATATAGCTGAAGAATTAAACCTTCTTGATTTAAAAGATGAAAATGGTGGTAAGTATACCTTCGAAGCAGTTGATTGGGCTAAAAATGCCGTGCAAATAAACTTACCAAACGGTTCAAAGAAAACTTTTAACGTTGGTTCTTTTGAGTCTGGCGAAGGAGCTATTGGTTATGGTGTAAATGCTGAAAAACATCAAAAACAAACTATACAAGCAATATTTAAATATATAGAGTCAAATCCTTCTAATTACGAACAAACAGAAGAGTACAACTTAGAGCTAAAGAAAATTGAAAAAGTTATTGATGAAATGATAACGCCAGAAAAAATAACAAATCTTCTTGGTACTGACGGCAATATGTTTGGTCCAGGTTCAAACAACAAAATGTTTGACCAGCAAAGTAAAAACGTTCTTATACAACAAATTAAAAAAAGATTAGGGCTGCTTGAAGGTAATTTTCTTGGAATTGCTAGTGGAGATAGACCTGAAAATACAGAGCTTGTTAATGAGGGTAAAGTAAAGAAGTTTAAAGATTTAACTCGTGAGCAACAAAATAGATTAATAGAAAACAAAATAGAGCAATATGTAAATGTTAGTTTTGATAATGAGAAAAGCACGCTTTCTAGTAAAAAATTTGAAAGTTTAATTAAAAAAGACAATAACATTCTTACTCAACAAGATGTAAATAATCACTACACAAGCAAGGACTCTCCATCAAGCATTTATTCAAGATTTGATAATGATTTTGACAGATCTATTTATTTAAACCATCAAGCTTTAGATGTTTCTGGTATAACAGACGCTCAAGCTAACACATATAGAAAAAATATTACTGCTAATAAAACTTTAAAACAAGAAGCAGGTCTTGGTAAAAAGTCTAGCTTTTTTGACATAAAAACTATGTCTTACACATATAACAATATAGAGAACAAAAAAGCAGGTGTGTATAGCATAGACAATGAAGAGAGTCAAGTAACAGAAGATGGTCTAACAATACCTTCTAAAACAGAAAAAGAAAAAGAAATAATAGCTTTAAAATTAACTAGACCTGAATTAAAAACAAAAGCTATTCAAATAAACGCTGCTACTGACCAATGGCAACACAACTGGAATACTAAAAAACATAAATTTATTCTAAATGAATTGCATGGCGAGAGTCGCGTTGTATACGAGACGGATGCTTGGGCTGCTAAAAACAGTCACATGCTTCAAGACGTTAGTATGGGCGAAGAAATGTCAAAGCATTATTTGGCTCATATGTCTAGAATGCAGCTTGGTATAGATTTAAAAACTGATAGAGCTATTTACGATGAAGTGTATGGTTTAAACCAAACGGTTGAAAGCGAAGAACAAAGTGGTGTTACAAGTTTTGTTAGAGGTTTAGAAAGAAGTCTTGTAGGAGTAAACACAGCTAAAAGAATAAATTTAGATCGAGGAATACCTAATGAAGAATTTAGAAATGCTTTTGTAGATTTAGTAGAAACTGACTTTGAAAAAGTTGATGAAAACGGGCAAATAGTAAATTACGAAGCAACAAGAGCTGAAGTAGAATATGCTAAGCCAACTTATGGTGAAACTGTTGGATCTGCTACATCTGGAATACCTAGAGTGCTTTTTGATTTTAGTGTAGCAAACAAAGCTTTAGGTGTTATTGGTTTAAATAAATTTGTTGGAACACTTGTTGGTAATTTAAACGCAGGTAGATATGCTGTAAGTACAAGTAAAGGTTTGCAAAAATTTACTAAAAATGGTTTAAAAAACCACATCAATAAATTTCAACCAAACGGCAATAAAAGAGCGGCAAACATGTTTAAAGGTGTTGTTGCAGGTTCTGACGATGAAGCCAAGATAATAAACACTTGGATGAAGGCTTATGCGAAAAGAAACGGAATTAAAGTTAAAGACATATCAATACCAGCGTCTTTTGCAAGTAGATCTCAAGGTGTTTTAACAACATCTTTATTTGAAGGTGTTAAAATGGAGCTTGCAATGCAAATGCCAGTTATAACTGGTATGGGGTATGACCCAGAAACTCAGGGCAAAGTTGGTGAAGCTTTTGCTACAGGTTTTGGTTTTGGCTTTATGGGTGGTGTTGTGCCTTGGGACAAAATGTTTAGATCTGTTATGGGTACGCCAGCAACATCAACAACAAAAGCAGCACCTGGTTTGTTTGGTGCTCAAGCAGCTTACAAGGGAGCTAAAGTGCCGTTTAGTAAAATGGAGATTGGTTACAAAGGTGTATATGATTATTTTGTAGCTGCACCTCTTAATTTTTATGCTGGTTCTCAGTTTGGTGGTTTTACAAATCAAATTGTTGATGGCTTAATGGAAAAGAAAAGTTGGACTGATTGGTTAGATGAAAATTACGCTGATGAAGATCACTTTTTTAAGCATGCTGTTTCTGAGTTAATTATGGGTACTGTGATGAGAACTCATAAGTTTAACAGGTTTGATTTTGCTTCTCAAGGAAGGTTGCAAACAATGAGACAGCAGTCAAACAAGAAGTTGTATAGCGGTGAAAATTCTGTTTATCAACTAAAAAACAAAATAGATCCAAAAACAAAAAAACCTATTAAGCAAAAATTTTTTGATCCTGAAAAATTAAAAATGGTTCAAAAAAACGTACAAGAGTATGTTTTAAGAAAAGGTAAAACAAAAGCTGACGCAGAAAAATACACATCGGTTGTAGACATGGCTTCTCGTCGTTTACAAAGAATGGAAGATACAAAGTTATTTTTAGACCCTGTGTTAGGTCCTTTAAAATTTGCAGAGTCGTTTAAACCAGCTTTAAAAGAGTTAGGTATAAAAAGTGAAAACTTTAAAATAAAATATGATTACAATTCAACTGGCTTTAATGTTGCTTTTGTTCAACCGGGAAAAAAGTTTTCAAACGGTCTTGTTAACAAAACTGGAGAGCTTGCTGTTGAGGCAAAATTTAATCCTAAAAATATGAATCCTGGTTGGGTTCCTCATGAGTTACTGCATATAGGTATGGAAAAACTTTTTGGCGAAGACATTATGTTTAAAGGTAAGTACATAGATGGTTTAATTTCTTTAACTAAAGAAATGAAAACAGATGATGGTGTTAGATTGTATGATTTGCTAGTAGAAAAGAAAGTTTTAAAAGGTACTGATCTTTATAACGTAAAACAATTAAAAGAGTGGGAGCTTTTTGCTTATGTTGGTGAGTATTTTAGAAAAGAAAGTAATGCGCAAATGTTAGAAGCTAATTATGGTTTTGATAAACTAGCAACTTTTACTGACAAAATGGTTAAAGAAAAATTTGGTAAAGACGTAAACATAGACCAATTTAACACCAGAAAAGAACTTGTAAGTTTTTATTTAAACTATGGTAAGTCAATTGGAGAAAGCACCGGTATAAAAGGAAGTTTAAAACATTTAGAAAAATTTACATCTCCAGTTAAAACTAAAAGACAACAAGAAAGAAGAGAGTTTTTAGATAAGTTTTATGGTGTAGGAAATACAAAAGAGTTAAGATCTACAGATTTAAATAATAAAATTAATGCTCTTAAAAATAAAAGAAAAACACATCCAGCATTTTTAGAGTACTTAAAAGATAAAGATATAGAAAAATACAAAAACAATAAAGAAATACAAAAGTTAGCTGAAGACATTAAGACTATGGAGCGTAATCTTAAAAACATGCCTGATGATATTACTTTTGGAGAAAAAGGCACTGTAGAAAGAAAAATTAATGATTTTGCCAGAGTAGGCAAAAGAGCTATGACTGAAAAAGAATGGAACGGTCCTGGCGGTGGAAAAGAAAAAGCATTATTAGAGCTGCAAAAAGAAGGTGGTTCATTTGACGGTATAATAACAAAAGGTTTAGATTTTTCAAAAGGAGGAGTTCAAGGTAGGTCAAGAGAAACTTGGATAGAAGACGTTAAATACGGTGTTACTGGAAAAGGTAAAAAAGACAAAAAAACTGGTGAAAATGTACAAACTTTTATAAGTAAAGGTCTGTTTGGTGTTATATCAAGATTTAACAAAGGAAAATGGGGTACTGCTGAGCAAAACGAAAGTTTATCTGGCTTTGTTAACAGTCAGTATCAAATGAGAAGAGGTGAAGTTTCTAATTACTACAAGAAAAACCCTATAGCAAAATCACTAGAATCTCCTAGTGGTAAAGGATCTACTATTGGTGAAAAATTACTTGCCGGTAAAGATCCAAAAATAGAAGCTTTTGAAAATCAAAACCTTTCTTTAGAGTGGATTAACAATAAAAAAGGTGATTACAAAGAAATTGTTGAAATTGAAGGCCAAAGAAAAGCTAAAAATGAAATTCCAATAGATAAAAAAGTATTTGAAAACGGTTGGCAAAAAGAAATATTAAAAAACACGCCAAAAACTGCAGTTTTAGAAAAAATGGGTTATAGAGATATAGCAGATCAAGCACCTAAATTTACAGAAGAAATGTATGGAGTTAAACTTTCTGATGCTTTAAGAAACAAACCTAACGAAATAGGTGGTGAAACAAACCTGAAGAATGGTCAAGAGTTTGTAAGAGGATCTTTCAAGGTTAAAGTAATGGAAGAAGGTGTTAATAAAGAAGGTGTTTTAGAAAAAAGGCAACAGCGTGTAGGTGAAGAAGGTGAACTTGTAACAAGAGAAGTAAAAAACTCTACACGTATTGCTGATATACTCCCTGATGGAACTGTTAAGTATGATTTAGGCGTAAGTGATAAGCTTGTTGGTAGATCTGCTTTTCCTAGATTAGGAACATTAGGAGAACTATATCATTTGGCAACTCCAAAAAATTATACTAGAGCAGAGCTTAAAGAGTTAAAAATGGAGGTTAATGAAACACCCCATAAAGATGGGTATTGGAGAGCAGCAACAGGACCGGGTGGTAGAGTATATATAAAAGGAAAAGCTAAAGGACAAAAACTAACCGGTAAAGATGTTGAACAGTATGTTGGTGTTAAAGATGGTGAACTTACAACGTTAAAATCTGATAGATCTTTAGGTGGTAAGCTTAGACGTATTATGAATGAAGAAGGTAGACATATTACAGAACAGACAATAACTGAATATGGTGATTTAAATCAAAACATAATAGTAAACTTAAAAGGTGGTAAATCAAGATCTTTTTGGTCTAAAACTCTTGAAAAAGAAAAAAGCGCTTACAACAGAAAAGTTTTTTCAGAAGAGGTTAGATCTGATGCTTACGTTGGTAAGTTGCTTGAGGAAGTTAAAATTGAGCTAAACAAAGGCAATAGTGGTAGCATGGAAAATGCTGTAAAAAATTCTCTTGTTAATCATTTTGAACTATACAAGTCTACTAAAAACGACGCAGAATTCACAATGTCTATTCCTACTTTAAAAACTATAGCTAAAGAAATATATAAAGAATTTAAGTTTACTAAAGATCCAAAAAGAATTGCAAGAGGAATTGCAATGCGAGCTTACAAATCTGTTACAATACCAAATGAAATGGACGGTGTTGAAGCTAAATATAATTTAAAAGATCCTAGCGTTGAGCTTATAAAAGGTCCTTCAGATTTGTTTAGTAAAAAAGATATTGACAGAGGTATAGTCAACGAAAGAAGAATAGCCAAAGAAATGACAGAAAAATATGGCGTTGGTTTTTATGAAACATTTTTTCTACCTGGTTCTTCTCAGGGTGGTGGAATTGGTAAGTTTGCAACACTAAAAGATATGGCTAACGGTGTTATTAAAGGTCTTAGATACAGTTTGTTTAGATCTGCTAATAAAAACACTAGTAAAAGCAAAGCTGCCTTAGAAGGTGATATAAACTACGATGCTTACACTATGTTAAAATCTGTTTATAAAGAAATTGCAGCAGAAAAAGGAGTAGAGGTAAGTAGTTTAAAAAAATATACAGAAACTACAAGAGCTACTCAATCACAAGGTGGCGTGAAAAAAACGGTTATGGAATTTCTTGGTCTTTCTGGCAATGGAAAAAACTTTAACATAGAGAACGCACTTAAACTACATAAGTCAGGAGAAAAAAACAAAGAAGTATTGTTAGAGTCTGTTGAAAGTCTAATGAAGGCTTATAAAAACGGTGATGTTAGCCAAAGAGTTGTAAGACAGTGGATTGAAATGCACGCCGGTAATATGTTTGGTCTTATAAAAACTTCAGCTTCTTTATCAGTTTTACCCAACGTTAAGTTACAAGACTTAGTTAAAAAATACGGGACAAAAAGCGAAGACTACGTATTAGAACACATGACACCTGCTAAACGAGTAAAATCTAGAATATACGATTACATATTGTCTAAAGGAGATCCTGCTATGAAAGAAGCTATGAATCTTACTCTTAGAGATCATAAAACTACTCTTGTTCCTAAGAAGTATGATACTATGGTTAACAAAACATTACAAGCAGATCTACCTTCATGGCATTTACCAGGTATGAACCCAACTAGATCTCGTTATTACGAAGCAAATCACCAATTTGATTTTGATTTAGGTTTAAAAGATTTTGTTACTGGCGAAGTGTTTGATTTTAACACAACTATGTCCGTTAAACAAAGAGCTATCGAGTTTGCTAGAGTAGGTAAAAACATAAGAAAAACACTTCCAAAAATATTTCAACCTGGTGTTAATAGAAAGTTTAATTCTAAAAACCTAGAGCACGTTAATAATATAAATAAAGCTCTTGCTGAAGGTAGAAAAGCAAATAAAAAAGCTAGAGGTATGTCTACTTTTGATTTTGACGAAACAGTTGGTATTAGTCAAAACTTTGTTTTTGCTAGAAAAGGAAAAGAAACTAAAAAAATAGCATCTAATGAATGGCCTTTTGTCGGTGATAAACTTTTAGCAGAAGGTTGGAAAATGGATTTCACTGATTTCAACAAAGTTACTAAAGGTAAACCAGGGCCGTTGATGCAAAAAATGAAAAACCAAATTAAAAAGTTTGGTCCTGAAAACGTATTTATATTGACGGCTAGAGCGCCAGAAAGTCAAAAAGCAATACATGATTATTTAAAAAGCGAAGGTATTAATATACCAATTGAAAATATAACTGGACTAGGTAATAGTACTGGCGAGGCTAAAGCGTTGTGGATGCTTAAAAAGTTTAGTGAAGGTTATAACGATATGTATTTTGTTGATGACGCAATGCCTAACGTAAAAGCTGTTAAAGAAGTTTTAGAACAGTTAGACATTAAATCTAAAGTACAGCAAGCTGTTATGAGAAACTTTAACGCTAAGGATTTAAATATTAAGGTCAACGATATACTAGAACACTCTTTAAACATAGGTTCTGAAAAAAGATTTACAAAAGCAGAGGGTAAGTTTAGAGGAAAAGACAAAAAAAGAAGAAAGTTCTTTATGGCAGACTCAGCTGCAGATTTAGAGTTACTTATAGAACCTTTATATGGAAAAGGTAAAAAAGGTAAAGAAGCTAAAGAGTGGTTTAATAAAAATTATTATAAAACTTGGGAAAAAGGTATAAATGATTTAAATACCGCTCAACAAGCTGTTGTTAATGATTATATGGCGCTGCGTAAACAAAACAAACCTGTTGTCAAGTCTTTAGACAAAGCTGTTGAAGGTACAAACTTTACAAATGATGCTGCGATGCGGGTTTACATATGGAACAAAGCTGGTTTTAAAATACCTGGACTAGCGCCTACTTCTCAAACAAAACTAGTTAATCATATTTCAAAGAATGCTGAGTTATTAAATTTTGCAGAAAAAGTTGCTGTTTTAACTAGAATGGAAAACGGTCTTAAACAACCTACAGAAACTTGGTGGGGAGAAACTATAGCAAGTGAAATTAGTGAAATTGGCAAAGGTGTTAGTAGAAAAAAATATCTTGGAGAGTGGCTAGAAAGATCTAAAGAAATATTTTCTGAAGAAAACTTAAATAAAATGGAAGCTGAGTTAGGGCCAAAATGGAGAGAGTCTATGGACAACATGCTTTACAGAATGGAAACCGGATCTACTAGAAACACTGACATGGGTAGAATAGGTAACAACATTATGAACTACTTAAACGGATCTGTTGGTGCTATTATGAACTTAAACACAAGATCAGCTGTGTTACAGTTAATATCTACAGTTAACTTTATAAATCATGCTGAAAACAATCCTTTAATGGCAGCTAAAGCATTTGCTAATCAACCACAGTATTGGAAAGACTTTATGTTTATAATGAACTCTGACATGCTAAAACAGAGACGAGATGGTTTGCAAATAAACGTTACAGAAGCTGAATTAGCCGCGGCTGTAAATGGTAAGGGTAGTAAAGCTAAAAGAGCTTTGTCTTGGATATTAAAACAAGGATATTTACCTACTAAAATTGCAGATAGTTTTGCAATTTCATCTGGTGGAGCTACTTATTATCGTAATAGAGCTAGAATGTATCAGAAACAAGGCTTTAGTATTAAAGAAGCTGAATCAAAAGCTTTTATTGATTTTCAAGCAGTAGCAGAAAGAACACAGCAGTCATCAAGACCAGATCTTTTATCTAAACAACAAGTTAGCTTTGAGGGTAGATTATTATTACCATTTGCTAATACTCCGATGCAGATGAATAGGATAATGATAAAAGAGTATTTAGATTTGTATAAAGGTAGATATAAAGGTTTTTATGGAGAAAACTCTTTTACTAATAAAGTTAGCAAAATAGCATATTACGGTGGTATACAATCAGCAATATTTGCTGGTCTACAAACAGGATTGTTTGCTTTAATGGCTAACGGTGATAATGATGATTTAGAAGTTGAAAAATCAGTTAGAGCAATAAATACTATGGCTGATTCATTTTTAAGAGGTATGGGTATATCTGGAGTTGTAGCATCTGGTATTAAAAACGCCTATCTTGCTTTCAAAAAAGAAGATGAAAAAGGTTTTAGAGGTGATTTTAGTGAAGTGTCTGAAGCATTGTTAAACATGTCACCTACTATTGGCTCTAAGTTTAGTAAGTTAGATGCAGCTGGTAACACTTATAAATTTAATAAAAAAGAAATATACAAAAAAGGTTTTACAATAGAAAATACACCGCTTATAGATGCTACTACTCAAACTACTGAAGCTATATTTAACATACCTGTTAATAGGGCTTTTAGAAAAATACAAAACATACAAAACGCTTTAGACGATCAAAATGAAAACTGGCAAAGAGTTATGATGGCTGCTGGTTGGAGTAATTGGGACGTTGGTATTGAAAGAAAAACAAAAAAATCAAAGAAAAAGAAAAAATATGACTATATTCAAAAGTAAAAAAATAATTGTAATATTGTGTATAGCATTGTCTGCTTGTGCCGCACCAAAAGAGTGTTGCTCACAAAACTTTAAAAAATATTTTAAGTTTGCTACTTTTTACGCTGCAGCTAATGGTGGTAACTCTATATCAGATGTAGATGTGTTTTCTGTTACTGATGGTTTAAATACAGTCACAGTTGCAACGCCGTACGATTATAACTTAGCTTTAGGTATACGTAAGATTGCTAGGTTTGGATATGAAAACAAAGCACAAACGTTTTATGACGGTACAGAAAACTCATGGTCTGATGGCGCTAACATAGGTAAAGTCTCTGGGTTAGAGTTTTTATTTGAGTTAGATTACAAAAGACAACAAGGTGTAGATTATTTAGATCAACATCACTTTGTAAGATATGTAGGCAACAAGTACATAATTAAAGGAGAATACTTAGAAGATGGTTTTGCAGATATAAAATACTTTGAAACATCGGAAAGATACAGATATAAAGTTAATGACAAATTATCGTTTAACGCTGGGGCAGTACAAAGACTATCCGAACCTTATGGGTACGATCCTTTAGCCGAGTGGATATTAGATAACGGTAATATACATTACACTTACCTAGCACTACAAGAAGGCTATAATGTCAACGTAGCTGCTAGTGAGTATTTTTCTCCTGATGGAGAGCTTGTTGCTACAAGTAAAGAGGTTTGGGAAGAGGTTGTGATACCTACCATGCTGTCAGACTATACTAACAAGAAAAGAAGTGAGTTAGACAACACTATATTACACTCTGTAGTTTTTGGATGTGATTATTACAAGTATACTAAAACTTTCTGGACACATATTTGGGCCAACGTTATGCCTTATCATTTAGACGGAGGTAACGATTACTCTTATCATAAATACGAGGGTAGTCAATGGTTAGATTACAGTGGTGGTTTGATATTTGGTTATAAGTTAAATAGACACTTAGGAACGTTTGTTGAGGGTAAGTATAATAAATATTGGAATAGAACGTGGTACGACTTTAAATTTGGAGTAAACTACGTAATCTTCTAACTATACGCAAAACTATAAAAAATGGCGAAAGAACTGAATGAAAACACGGGTTTTAATATAAGTATAAAAACAATGATAGCTGTTGGCTTTGCCATGGTAACTATTATTGGTATGTGGTTTGCTTTACAAGCAGATATAGCTGAAGCAAAAGAACTACCTAAACCTGACGTTACTAAAATGGAGTTTATGATGAAAGATAAAAACATTAGACTTTCTATTGAAAATACAGAAAAAGCTGTAGAAGATCTTAAAATAAACATTAGACGTATGGAAGATAAAATTGATCGACTAAGCAATAGATAAATGAAAAAAATATTAATAATACTATTAACAGCGTTTAGTTTTAATGCCAGCTCACAAATTGTGGTTACACATTTTAATGCTGAGTGGAACGATCCTAACAAAGTAGCATACATAGGAAAACTTACTGGCTGTGATATAGTTTATGTTGATATAGCTAAGTCGCCAAAAATACAAGAGAAACACGAAATAATTATAGTTCCAACTGTAGTTATATTTAAAGATGGAGAGGAGGTAAAAAGATTTCAAGCAGATATATCGTTTAGTATGAAGGCAACTAGAAAAGATATGCAGAGTGTAATCGATGAACTATTAATGAGTGATTTTTAGATTATTAATACTACTACTACTTATATCTTGCGCTAAAGAAACCGACGATCTTGGCTATAGAACCTATATAATACCAGAAGGTAAACATAGATCAGGTAGTTTTTTTAACCACCCAGATAACTCTAGAATTAAGTTTCATTTTATATTAGACGAATCAGCAGAATATACAACAGAAATACCAGAAAATCAATATGATGTTAACAAGATATATGGTTTTAGTGATTTTGGTAAGACACACAAAAAATACTCTATAAGATTAGGTTGGAGATATATTGAAGGAAACATAGAACTCTGTTGGTTAAAACGTGAAAATAATTCAATGTCTTCTGGAGTTATAAGAAACATAGATATAAACACATCATACGAGGCAATGATTGACATAGAAACGTTTTACTACACTATAACAATAGATGGAGATACTACAAGCGTTAGAAGAAGACCTGATGGGTTTTGGGGTACGATTAGAAGGTATTACTTATATCCTTATTTTGGTGGAAATGAATTTGCACCACACGATATAACAATAAAAATTAAAGAATAAAATTATGAAAGAAAAAATATGTAAATTAATTTGTAAAATAACTTTTGGTAAAGTTTGCTTAGGATTATGTAAAAAATGTAACTGTGCGTAGTCTACTTTTTCTTATATTATTAATACCAAGTTTACTATTTGGTCAAGGTTATTGTGAAAATACTTTAATAAACATAAATTTAGATCAATACCCATCAGAAACTACTTGGGATATTAAAGACTCTGTAGGTAATATTCTTATATCAGGAGGTCCTTATACTAATGTACCGAACTACGAGCCACAATTTATTGTCAACTGCTTACCTGTTGGTAGCATGACTTTTACTATATATGACGCTTACGGAGATGGTTTACAAGGCAGTTTATGGGGAGGACAAGATGGTTCTTACTATATAATACAGTGTGGTGATACTTTAGTTTATGGTGACAATCCTGCTTTTGGTCTTGATACTACACATGCTTTTGTTTCTGATCTTTGTCCACCACCACCACCAATACCTGGTTGTACTGATGATGACTACTTAGAGTTTGATCCACTAGCTAACACTGATGATGGAAGTTGCAACACACTTGTAGTTTATGGTTGTATTGATAGCACTATGTATAATTATGATCCACTAGCAAACGCTATGGATAATATTGTTCAGTGTACTTACGATCTTATACTACACGATTTAATAGGTAATGGTTGGGTTTTTGGAACTGTACTAGAGATATATCAAGATGGTGACACCACTGCTTTTTTTATGACAAACGGTGGTTTTAACCAAGCATTCACCGTAGATTTATATGCGGTAGGAGAAGTTAGCGCTAAACTTATTATTAGTCAACAAGCTCAATTCACAGCTGTAGAGTGTGGGTTTACTTTAATTAGCCCTGACGGTGATACTTCTATTAGTGTTCAACCACCTTTTATACAGCCATTTTTATGCTACGAAGGTTTGACTTATTGTGGTAACACTTGTGAAGAAAAAATATATGGCTGTATGGATTCAACAGCTTACAACTACATAGATACAGCTAACGTTAGTGAACCTTGTTATTACTATCCTGGTTGTATATCTCCAGCTTACTTAGAGTACCACGTAGATACAGCTAACACTTACTACACAGATATAAATGTTCAAGATAGTTGTAACACTCTAGCTGTTTTTGGTTGCACTGACTCAACAGCTTTTAACCATAATGATTTAGCCAACGTTGATAATGGCGGTTGCTTACCGGTTGTTATAGGTTGTATGGATGCTTTTGCATTTAACTATAATATACTAGCAAATACACCGGGTAATTGTATACCGTTTGTTTATGGTTGCACAAGTGATATTGCTTTGAATTATGATTCGTTGGCAAACACAGATGACAACAGTTGTGTGTTTCCTATTTTTGGCTGTATGGATCCTT
>Ga0209634_1000870_pt1 | contig 22809 bp, 32 predicted proteins | sample LinPmetageLP40_FD_184043 | JGI IMG/M metagenome (GOLD analysis project Ga0209634, IMG submission 184043) | Marine viral communities from the Pacific Ocean - LP-40 (SPAdes) (version 2) | ecosystem: Environmental > Aquatic > Marine > Oceanic | place: Pacific Ocean | collected 2010-08-26 | reverse complement strand
ACATCCAGATGATCCAGAGTATGATGAAGAAGTATCTCACAAGAAAAAGACGTACTGGACTTTTTAAAGTTGTATGCCAGTAAAAAGTATGGTATAATAGAGTGGTAAGTGATTTAGAAAAAGTATTGCTTATATTATCATTGTCTAACAGACATGAGAATTGGAATGTGAAAGATATACAGAGATTGGTTATACCGCCACTAAAATTAAACCAATACAGAATATATATAGATGAAGAAGTTCCGCTGTGTTATGCAAGCTGGGCAATGTTTCCAAAAGAAGCTGACGAAGGTTATAAAAATAAAACCAGAAAGATTCAACCAAAAGACTGGAATAGTGGGAATAACCTTTGGTTGGTAGATGTGATATGTCCTTTTGGAGGTACACGTAGTGCAATTAAAAGATTAGACATTTTAAGAAAAGAACTGGGATTACCAGATAAAGTAAATTTTTATAGAGGCAAACGGTTGGGGAGCAATAGAGTAAATAATGTTACACGAATTTAAAAGACCAATGTGGAATGACGGTTACTCTAAAGAGCAGCCTTGGCTTAACTATTTTAATAGCTACGAACGTATGCACTGTTGCTTTGAGGGTGATCCTGATGGTGAAGAGGGTGGTGGTGATGATGACGTCAGGAGTGGTGGCACTGGTAGTGGCACCATTGGTAGTACCCCTGAAGGTGGCCCGCCGGGACTCTCAAGTTTAAAAGTAAATATTAAAGATCAACCTCATAATCTTGCGTGGATTAATAAGGAAGAACAGTCTTTGCTTAAAGACCTTGGTGGTTCAGGCCGTCCCGGCCCTATGGGTATCCCTGCTTATGATGATGATGATTACGATACTGACATAGACGAAGACTATGACTTTGACCAAGAAGATATAAGTGGTGGTATGGGTGGTGACACTGGTGGTGGCACTGGTGGTGGTGATAGTTGGGGTGAACCTGACGATCCCAATCCCGAAGATTTTTCATGGTCTGCATCCAAAGGTTTTACTGCGCCTTCCGTAACATCGGCAACTACAGCCGATGATTTGGAAACAATCGGAGTAGACAATATTACAGACTTAGGCACAATGAACGAAATGTATAATAATCCTGATGCTTATGGTATGGGTTATAATGATTTTGTAGACATGGGATTTTTTGATAAGAGTGCAGCTGCGGAGTATGAACAGGAGAAAGCTGAAGCTGCTGCCCTTCAAGAGTCTTATACAGCCAAGGGTAAGGATGTTGGTATAAGTGTAGATAGAGATGGTAATTATAGCTATACGGGTAAAGACGCAGGTACAGTCGGACTCAGCGAGATGGGTAAGGGTTTTGGACTTCTAGGAGAAACTTTTGGCATTGGAAGTGTTATGGGTGGTCTAGATAGAACATTTGGAAAAGGTTCAAAAGATGTAGCTCAAGACGGAGGTACAACCGCTTTTGATACTGTCTCTGGATTTGTAGGTCAACTGGCTAGTTATCCTTTTGAAGTTGCAACTGATATTATAGCTAACGTAGCTGACTTTTTAGGTAAAGCTGTATCTGAAGTAACAACTACAGAAGTTGATGCTGCATTAAGTAATAACCAATCTACTTCACAGGAAGCATATGCACAGGGTGTAAATACTAGAGATACTCCTTTTGGACCAATGACATTTGACAGTAGAGATGCTGCAATGGGATTTAATAATGACTATGATATAGGTGGGGAGGATACAGTTCCAGTACTACCGGTACTACCTACACCTGAACCTGAACCTGAAAAAGAAAAAGAACCAAGGACAGCAATGGAGGCATACTTTGATAGAATGGGGATACCTTCAAAACCTAAAACAATTCCGGGGCGCTCTTTTGACTTTGGTATACCACCTCGGCCTGTTAACTCTGGTGGAGATTCCTCCTCCAATAACAACGACATATTCAGCCAAGAAGCTGCCCGACGTAGACAGATGGCAATGGCAAGCCCTAAATATCGAGAACCTTCAGGAATAAATAGTAGTATTGCTATTTTTGCAGCAGCAAATGGAATGTCATATGAAGAAGCTGCTCTGAGGTTTGCACCTCCCAATGTTCCAAAAGAGATGGACGATGTACGCCCAACTCTTCCCGTACTGAGGCCACCACTGACAACGTTTGCTGCCAGCGGTGGCGGACTTAATAGCCTAATGAGGTACAAATAATGGCTACAGAACGTAATCCCTTTGATACTATCTCTAAAGGCACAGAGACTAATATAATTGCTATGATGCCTGAAGAAGAGTCTGGTGTCACTATTGAGATTGATCCTACTGATGGTGGTGTGATTGTAGACTTTTCTTCAGAGGAAGATGAAGAAGGTACTGTCATGGAGCCTTCTGATGAAATCAGTGAATGGTATGCTGACCTAAGTGAAGACCTTGATGAAAGTGAGCTACAGGATATTGCCAGCGATGTCATTGAGAACTTCAATGCAGATAAAGATAGCCGTGCTGAGTGGGAGTCTATGTTTGAACGAGGCTTTGACTTGCTTGGTCTTAAGCTGGAAGAAGGTTCAGAACCATTCCAAGGAGCATGTACTGCTGTACATCCCCTCCTAATTGAGTCAGCTGTTAAGTTCCAATCCAAGGCTTCAGGTGAGTTGTTCCCTGCTACTGGTCCTGTAAAGGCACAGATACTTGGTGCTGCAACTCCAGAGAAAGAGATGCAAGCTAATCGAGTTCAGAACTTTATGAACTTCCAGCTTACTGAACAGATGCCTGAGTACTTCGATGAATTTGAAAGAATGCTTTTCCATCTACCATTGATAGGTTCAGCATTCAAGAAAGTTTATTATAATGCTACACTGAAAAGGCCCGTATCAGAATTTATTCCCATAGACCAGTTCTATGTGTCTTACTACGCAAACGATCTTAGAAATGCGGACCGATATACTCATGTAATTAATAAAAGCCCAGTAGACATGAAGTTGGATATGATGTCTGGTGTCTATAAAGACATTGAACTTCCTGAACCAGCCCAGCTTTCTGCATCAGGGTTTGCCACTAAGATAGATAATATTCTTGGGCTGTCTCCTTCATATGATTCCGATCCACAGTATGTAATACTGGAACAACACTGTTATCTTGATATTGAAGAAGAGGGTGTACCTTGCCCTTATATTGTGACTGTTGAAGAACAGTCCAGAGAAGTTTTAAGTATTCGTAGGAACTACAAGCAAGACGATCCAAACAAAGAGAAACGAAGTCACTTCGTTCACTATAGGTTTGTTCCCGGCTTTGGTTTCTACGGGTTGGGCCTTATCCATTTCCTCGGTAACCTCACCATGTCGGCAACTGCTGCAATGCGCTCCCTAATAGATGCAGGACAGTTTGCCAATTTACCGGGCGGATTTAAGGCCAAAGGAGTGCGGATGGTTGGTGACAACGATCCTATCGCCCCCGGCGAGTTCAAGGAGGTCGAAGCAACTGGTATTGATTTATCAAGGGCAATTGTTCCCCTGCCCTATAAAGAGCCTTCCCAAACGCTCTTCCAGATGCTTGGGTTCGTGACTGCTGCTGGTCAGAAGTTTGCGGACAGTACTGAACAAGTTATTTCAGATGCTGCCTCTTATGGACCCGTGGGTACTACAATGGCACTGCTTGAAGCTTCAAGTAAGTTCTTCTCTGCAATCCACAAGAGACTACATAAATCACAGAAGGATGAGTTTAGAATCCTTGCACAGATAGATTATGATTATCTACCAAACAAGTATCCCTATCAAGTACCCTTTGAAGATCGTGATATCTTCAAGGCTGACTTTGATGGGCGTGTAGATATTGTACCTGTCTCTGATCCTAACATTCCATCCAATGCACATCGTATGATGCTGGCTAATATGGCTTTGCAGATGGCACAGCAATCCCCACCGGGAATGTTTAACATTGAGGAACTTAACAGAACAATCCTCAGTGCTGCCAACATGCCTAACCTAGAACAAATACTACCATTAAAGATTGAGCCTCAACCTCTTGATCCTGTGTCTGATATTATGGCCGTTACAAAGGGTCTGCCTATTGCAGCCTTCCCATCACAGAACCATGATGCCCACATACAAGTTAAGATGATGTATCTACAAGACCCAGCAAACGGTGCCAATCCTATTATGGCTAGGATTAAACCTGTACTTGAGTCTAACGTACAAGAACATTCTGTACTGAAGTATCAAGAGCAGATGAATGGTGTAACATCACAGATGCTACAGCAAGTACCTCCAGAACAACAGGGGCAGTCTTCTGTTGTTGAGATGGCTATGGCAGAAGCAGCACAGAAAGTTATGCAAGCTAACCAACAGCCACCACCGCCTACACCAGAACAACAGCTTGTTGCTCTTGAGCAGGAGAAGGTTAAACTACAACAACAGAAGCTTCAGTCTGATACAGCAGTCAATGCTGCTGAACTTGAGCTTAAAACAAAAGAACTCGATCTTAAAGAGAATGAGCAGATACTTGATATGCTTGAGTCTGGTGCTACTGATAACTTTAAACGTGAGAAAGCTGAAGCAGATAGAGAAGCCAAGAAAGAACTGACAGCAATGAATAATCTTACTAAGATTCAAGTTGAACAGTTAAAGGATAATAAAGATTTAGAGACTACTAAACTTAATACGCTGTCTCGTGTAGCGTCAGAAGAACTAAAAGATAAAAAAGATTTAGAGAATACTAAAATTAATACACTATCTCGTGTAGCAATAGAAGAAATGAAAAAGGGAGACAGATAATGATGACTAAAGGTAAAGGGTATTCTGAGCATGTAAAGAATACTGCAAAAGGTTTTGGTGATGCACCCAAGGCTGAAGTATGGGGTGGCCGTGGTTCACGAAGTGTTCTCAATGAATGGGATAAATCTTCTTATGAATTTCCAGCTCCAAAGAAAAGTACTAAAAAGGCTTCACTGTAGACCCAATGGAAATTTGGGATGAAGTTGTTCAAGAGTTTAACGAAGAAATTGAGAGATTAAAGGTATCACTGGGTGACGGTGTTGCTGAAGACTTTCCTCACTACAGACAACTTGTAGGTGCAGTACAAGGTCTGGAGTGGGCAAAGGCTAACTTATCAGACATTATTAAAAAAAGGATGTATAAAGAGGATTAAATGAGACAGGTTCAAATGGGTAATGCCCTAAAAAATGATCAGTGGATTGACATTGAAGAAGAAGTAAGTGATCCAGCTGATCTTCCAGAGCTACCCGGCTTCCATGTTCTAGTAAGGCCGGTAACAGTAAAGAGTAAAACAAAGGGTGGTATCTTTATTCCTGATTCTACCAGAGATGATATGAGTTATCTAACCACAGTAGGTAAGGTAATTGCATTGGGTGACTTAGCCTACAAAGATGAAGATAAGTTTCCCAATGGAGAGTGGTGTAAAGTAGGAGACTACGTATGCTACGGTAAACATGCAGGAACAAAGCTATACTATCAGAATGTTAAACTACTTCTTTTGTTTGATGATCAGGTAATTATGCGAGTAAGTGATCCAAAAAATCTTGATCCTACATTTAATTTAGGAAAAACTTGAGGTTAACTTGTATTAAAGATAAAAGTATGGTATAATAGTATAAGATTTAATTACTACGTAAGACGTTTGTCTCGTAAACAACGGAGAGTACAATGGCAGAAAATGATGATTGGGGTTCTGTAGAAGTTCCTGAGAATGAAGAAAATAAAGTAGAGTATGAAATTGAAGAAGCAGTTGAGCAAGTAGCTAAAGAAGAAGAAGAAGCACCTAGAGTTAAAGAAGATGAATTTCAAGATGAAGAGCCTAAAGAGCTTGAAGGAATTGAAACAGCTGGTGCTGAAAAAAGAATTAGACAACTTGTTAGGCAGAGGAAAGAACGTGAAGAACAAGTAGAAGGTTTACTAAGACAGAATGAAGAATTAAGTAATAGGCTGAATAGTAAAACTAATGAAGTTCAAACAATGGGGCGACGTACCCTTGATCTTTCAGAGAAACAGTTAACAGATAAAATTCAATTAGCACGAGAAGTTTACTTAGAAGCATTTGATGAAGGAGAAAAAGAAAAACTCCTTAATGCCCAAGAGATGTTAAACGAAGCACAGGCTGATTTAAAGGCAGTCAATAGTGCTAAAGCACGTTATGCACAACAGGAGAACCAGCCAGTAGTACAGCAACCAGTAGTACAGCAACCGGCTCCTCAGGCAGTCTCTGATCCTAAAGCAGAACAGTGGGCATCAGATAATGATTGGTTTGGTAAAGATAATGTAATGACAGCTGCTGCACTTGCGATTGATGCAGAACTAAAGAATGAAGGTTTTGATCCAAATGATAATGATTTCTATCAAGAGATTAATAACCGAATTAAAGATTCTTTTCCACATAAATTTGGAGAAGATGGAGAACGTGTGCAGGGGAAAAAATCACGCCCTGCTCAAGTAGTATCGGGGAGTTCTCGCTCCTCTCCGAGTTCCAGAAAAAAGGTAAAGCTATCGCAAGATGACTTACACCTTGCTAAGAAATGGAATATACCTCTTGAAACGTATGCCGCCCAAAAGCTTAAAGTTAATCAAGCTGACGGCGATTATACAGATATTAAATAGTAGCGTGGGAGAATACAATGAATACAACACGAAATGAAACACGTAGTGAAACCTTGAGAGAACAAAATCTAAGAGAAGACGAATGGACCTATGAGGAACCCGATGCCCTCACTATACCGGATGTAGTACAAGCACGTTATGATAATGAGGGTATGTCCCTTCGTTGGATACGTATATCGTTAAAAGGTTCAGATGACATCACTAATGTTGGTAAGAAACAACAGGCAGGATGGGTCTTCGTAACTCCTGAAGAAGTTCCCGAAATGGCTATCACATCCTTCGTGAGGGATGAAGGTCGATACCTTGGTACAGTCTGTCGTGGAGACTTGGCTTTGGCTAAAATGCCAGCTGGCAAGGTACTGGCTCGGAGAAAGTATTACCAGAATAAATCAGGAGACATGATGGATGCAGTTAATGCACAACTTATGAAAAACTCTGATTCTCGTATGCCTATCTCCAACACAAGTAAATCGGTAACAACACGAGGAAAGCGACCTTCTTTTCAGAACTAGCTTTCTTCATAACAAGGAGATGAAACAATGTCTACTACTAAAGCATTTCGTGGTTTCATTCCTGCTCGTAAAAAGAGTGGTGGCTACAATAACGAAGCCGTGACTGACATGATTACGTTGACCTCAACTGGTCAGGCTCAGTCGCCCACTAATAACATTTTCACAGGCGATCCGGTAGTTCTTCCGGGTGCAAACTTTGCAACGATTTCGCCTTTCATTGCGGCAACTCTGAAACCTTCAGGGGTTTTCATGGGCTGTCAATATGTAGAAAATGGAGAGCAGAAGTTTTCCCGCTATTGGAACGGGGGCTTGAGTGCCACGGATATTAAATTCTTTGTAATCACTGATCCAGATCAGACGTATTACATCCAAGCATCTTTGTCGCTTTCAGCGGCTGAGTTGGCAATTGTTCGCAACTACAATGTAACAGTAAGTTCTACTGCTGCTTCGGGAAGTACAGTGACTGGTCAGTCCAGTTACTATCTTGACGGAGCTTCAGGTGTAGAATCTTCTGCTGCGGTTCGTGTAATTGGTCGGGCTAAGTACCCAGACGAGAAAGATTCGGATGCGTATCCAATCGTTGAAGTATGGCTTAACCATCACCGTGATCGCTTTGTAGGCGCTACGGCATCAACAGCTTAATAGGAAGGAATTATTATGGCTATTAATAGAGCTAGTATTAGCAAAGAACTCCTTCCCGGTCTAAACGCTGTTTTTGGAATGGAGTATGGAGAGGTAAATAATGAGCATGAACCTCTTTATGAAATTGAAAACTCAGATCGTGCCTTTGAAGAAGAAGTACTCTTCACTGGTTTCGGTACTGCACCTACTAAGGGTGAAGGAGCTTCTGTTTCTTATGATGACGCACAGGAAAGCTACTCGGCCCGTTATACGGCTGAAACTGTAGCACTTGCCTTTGCTGTCACCGAAGAAGCTATGGAAGATAACCTGTATGATACGTTTGCCAAACTTCGTGCGAAAGGTCTTGCACGGGCAATGGCGAATACCAAGCAGGTTAAGGCCGCAAACATCTACAACAATGGTTTCTCTGATACCATTGGTGACGGTGCTGCGTTCTTCTCTGCATCCCATCCAACCATTTCTGATGGTCTCCAGTCAAACCTTCTTGGTGCGGCTGATCTGTCGGAAGCAACCCTTGAGACTGCATTGACTACTGCTCAGAAGATCAAAGATGATCGTGGTATTCTGATTGGTGCCTCTGTAGTTTCCTTGCATATCCCCGTTGATTACTGGGCCGTTGCTGATAAGATTCTCAGCAGCCCCGGCAATACCGGAACGAGTGCAGCTTCGGCTAATCCCAATACGAATGCTATCAATGCTATTCGTAATATGGGAATGGTCCCTGAAGGCTACTACATTAACCGTCGCTTCACTGATACTGATGCGTGGTTTGTTAAGACTGATGTGCCGAATGGAACGAAAATGTTCGTCCGTTCTCCGCTTCAGACTAAAATGGAGCCTGACTTCGATACCGGAAATCTGCGATTCAAAGCCCGTGAGCGTTATAGCTTCGGTGTTTCTGATTGGCGTGGATGGTTCGGTTCCGCTGGCTGATAAGACAGTAGGGAGGGGTAGTGTACAAGCTACCTCTCCCATACTTATAAGGGAGTTATTATGACAACAAATATTAAAGTAGCACAAAATGTGAGTACAGATGGTGCTATTATCACAGGGTTTCGTTATGTAGATAGCGGCCTAACACTTGGAGATGAAGGCACAGGAAGTACCCCTACACCCTCACATACTCGTGTTATGGCAATGCATGTATACTCCACAATTGTTGGAGATATTATTATTAAGGGTACTAAACAGATTACGAATAAGACAGCAGTAGGTACAGCCCTTCGATGGCGTGTTGCTGCGCTTGATTCACAAGACACTTATGTAGGAGATATGGGTGTAGGCGTATTTGGAATTGTAAGTCTTGCAACTTCAGGTGCTGCTGCTATGGCCCCAACTATTACATTATATGTAGGCTAACAATGTCTACATACTCTGATTTAAAAGCAGCCTTAATTTCTACTACTGAGAACGATGGTTCTGAGTTTACTGCTGAGATACCTAATTTTATCAGTAGGGCAGAGCTTCGTCTGACTAAAGATATTGATGATGCAGGTTTAGATGAGTATACTGCTTTTTCATTTACAGCCAGCAACGCAGTTGTATCTCTTGGAGATAGAGTACGAATAGTTCGTAATGTAAATTTCACAACAAGTGCTGGAAGTAAAGTTAACTTACTTCAGAGAACAATTGAATACTGCAATGACTACTGGCCTGTAAGTGCTTCAACAGGTGAGCCAAGGTATTATTCACGTAAGAATAATAGTTCTATATTTATAGTACCAACTCCTGTATCTGCTTTAACAGGAGAAATCCAAACAGCTTCACAACCACTGGCCTTGGCTTCTGCTACAGGCACAAGTGTTACTACAGCAAATTATTTTAGTAATTACTGTTATGACGCTTTATTTTTTGCTGCCATGATGGAAGCTACTATGTACATGAAAGACTGGCCTACAGTTCCTGCATGGCAAGCTCAATATGAAGCAGCAATTGTTGCACTTAGAAACCAAGCTAGAAGGACACGTCAGGATGACATGGCAATTGCTGCCTCACCTGCTGGTGGTCCTGATACAATTACACCGGGGAGTCCATAATGGCTAACACATCTACACCTACAATTATTACTCAAAAAAAATCAAAACCAATGACTATGGGAGAATTAAAAACTGCTGTTATGGAACGGCATGGTATTCAAAATCCTACTAGTTTAGAAGGTTCTACTAGAGAACAATTAATGAAAGCATTAACAAAACCTCCTATAGTTAAAAAACTTATTGGGGGAGGAATTAAAGCTGCTGTTAACTCTGCTACTAAAGCTGCTACTAAAGCTGCTGCTAAAGCTGCTGCTAAAGCCAAAAGAAATGTTAAGAAAAAAGTTGATAAAGCTTTATATTCTAGTAGTGATACAGGACCAAAGGGTGCGCCGGGTGTTACTGCTGGTGGAAGAACATCTAAAAGTGCTGTAATAGGAAGAGAACCAGTTGCTGAATATACTAAAAACAGACGATTAGAAGGTTTAAAAGCTGGTGTAGGAGTTGGAGCAGGGGGTGCTGCTCTTGTTGATAGTGGTTATGATTCTGTTTCTGATAACATTCCTATAGAAAACTTTAAAAATAGGAAACAAATGGAACGTGGTAGTATGAAGCCTACTCTTGAAGAAGTTAAAGAAACTTCTCGTGATAAGAAAAGAAAAACCACAAGCAAAAAAGCCGGTGGTAAAGTAAAGGGCTATAAAAAAGGTGGCCCAATTACTTATCGAATGTCAGGTGGTCAAGTAACTGGTAACAGTTATGACTAATCGTTCTAGTATTAGGCAGCAGGTTTCAAAACCTCCGTCTAAACGTAAACCAAAAAACACAGTAGTACAAGGTAGAAGGAAAAAATAATGGCTCTTTTTGATTCTCAATATAGTCTTGATCAGGCTTATAGGCCTCCTACTGATAAAATAATGCAGCCGGGCAATGACCGGTTCCCACCGCCTCTGATAAGCCAGCCCCTGAGTGCTTTAGATGACTCTTATCTAAGATACGGGCCACAACAACAGTTTCCAGAACAACAGCTTGGTCAATATCAATCTTCACTGTATGGTAAGCCATTAAACCAACAACCGAGTTATACACAAACTGATGGTGCTCCCGGTCTTGGTAAAACACAACTTGATTTAGGTTTAAGCTCACTAATGGGTCAGCAGCCACAACAACCCCAGCCGGAGAGACCTGCTGGTGCTTCAGATCAAGATTGGCAAGGTTATTTAAGTGCTGCCGAGGACATGAGTAAGTATCGCAAAGAAAGTGGGGACATGGGGCGCTACGTAGGCGTTGGAGAAGGCGGGTATGACCGCTGGAAAAACCAGCAAGTATCTCTAGCGGCTAATAAGGAAAAATATGGCCCCGGATTCTCTGGGTTAGCAACGAATATCGGTGGGGTTATGACGAATGTTGATAAGGAAGGTAACGCCTTATCCCCGATGTCACCACCGGATATTCTACCCATGGCCGGTACCTTCTTGAAAACTCGTCCGGGTGACGAGGGAGCGTCACCAATGCCGTTACCAATTATGCCAGGCCCGGTTGATTATGATGAACCGGAAACAGGGTTTAAGTCAACACTAATGCCACCACAACAAACAATTAACACCAGTGCTGGGCCTATGCTGCCACCAACACCAATGCCAAACCCACCAGTATCTTTACCGAGACCAACAACAATGCCAATGCCCGGAGATGTTGGATATGTACCTTATGGAAGTAGAAATAATCAACTCGTGCCACCCGGATATGAGAAGCCATCATTCGTACAAGGTTTAGCCGGTGGTGGTCCAATTAGAAATTTATCTTTCGTAGAATTATTGCGACAAACAATGGAGAATTAATATGGAAAAGAAAACAGAAGTAAAAACAGTAGCTGTTGTTGAACAGCCTGTCAAGAAGCCAGAACCTAATCCTGATAATAATATTGGAATAGCTTGTTTTGTTGCTGTAGGTATTGTTCTTCTTGCAATTGTAATCTACAAAAAAGTAAGGGGAAAGAAATAATGTCGGGACCACATACACTAATTGATCGTAGTATTCCATTGGATGACATTGTAGGTAAACCTACGGGTCAGGGATTTGGTGCTGCACGTAAGGGACCATCAGTAAAAGGTAAGCCACAGGATGTTGTAGTTGAAGAAGACTATCAGCAGGGTAAATCTTTTAAAGTAGAAGGACAGTAGTGAACAATAAAAAATTATTAAAACTATACCAAGAGTCGATTGATGCAGGTATAGATGATTATGATTTAATAGATAATACTATTGACAAACCTCTTAAAGAAGAATATAGAACTTGGGATGAATATTATAGTTCTCTTATAGTTTACATGAAAGAAAAGTATAGATACACATATGGCAGTAAAGCGTAAAAAGAGTAACATGAAGGGTATGACCATTGGTAAGGGCATGAAGCGTCCTACCAAGTCTGGTGCTGGCATGACCAAGAAGGGTGTTGCCAAGTATCGTAGGCAGAACCCCGGTTCTAAACTACAGACTGCTGTGACTGAAAAAAAACCTACTGGTAAACGTGCGACAAGACGTAAGTCTTACTGTGCTAGATCAGCAGGGCAAATGAAGAAGTTCCCCAAAGCTGCAAGTAATCCTAACAGTAGGTTAAGACAAGCCCGTAAAAGATGGAGATGTTAGTATGAGTGGTGCAATACAAGAGAAGAAAAAGAAGAAAAAGAGTGTTAGAAAACCACTCTCAATACGAACACTCTCTAAAAGAAATAAAAGTCCTACTACAATAAATAAAAAACCTATGATACGAGAATTATCTGATGATCCACTTAGAAAAAGAAACACTAGTGGACCTGATCTTGAAGGCTATGAAAATTTATTTAAAAAAGATAAGACATCTAAAAGTATTACAGGAAGTAGAGTAGGAACTGCTGATGCATTTAGAAATGAGAATAGAGCTATTCCTGATTATAACTATGACACTTTAAATGATAGCATAGATTCTTGGATGAAACACGGTGGTAGTATTAAAAAGAGTATGAAGAAGCGTCCAGCTAATAAAGGTCGTCGTAAAGAATTAAGGGGTAGCTAATGCCAAAAAAAACAATATCTAAGAAAAAAACTAAACCTCTTACTATGAGACAAAAAGAAACTTTAAAAAAACACTCAGTACACCATACAGCAAAACATATGGCTAGTATGAGAAAGGCAATGGGAAGTGGAAAGACTTTCGGTGCTGCTCATAAAGAGGCAATGAAGAAAGTAGGCCGTTAATGGCAGTAAAAAGAAAATCTAGTAAATCATCTACACCGAAAAATAAAGTTTTATATTCAAGAGTAAAGTCTGAAGCTAAACGTAAATTTGATGTGTATCCCAGTGCTTATGCTAATGCTTGGCTTGTTAAAACATATAAGAAGCGTGGCGGCACTTACGCATGAGCTTAAAAGAATGGTTTGGAAAAGGCTCAAAAGGAGATTGGGTTGATATTGGTGCATCAAAAAAAAAAGGCAAGTTCCAATCCTGTGGTCGTAAATCTACAAAAACTAGTAAAAGGAAATATCCAAAGTGCGTACCAAGGTCTACTGCAAAGAGCATGAGCAAAGGTCAAATCAAGAGTGCTGTTGTAAGGAAGAGATCAAAAGCACAAGGAGTAGGGGGCAAACCTACGATGGTAAAGACCTTCAAAGGAAAAAAGAAAGCAGTAAAAAAAAGGGTTAAAAAATAATGGCAGTATCAGGTACATATGATTTTAATCTTGATATAGATCAAGTAATACAAGAAGCAATGGAGATGATCGGGGGAGAGCAAACTCTTGGTCATGAACCTGCTTCTGCTAGACGTTCAATAAACCTTATGCTTAAAGACTGGCAGAACAGGGGAGTTCTACTGTGGACTACAGAGACTACTGCTGTTACTGTAACTTCCAGTGTAGGTGCTTATAGCCTCAGTAGCTCTACTGTAGATGCTCTTGAGGTTGTTCTTAATAGGGATAGTACTGACATTCAATTGGAACGTATCTCACCTGAAGAATATCTAATAATCCCCAACAAGACCCAGACAGGTAGACCTTCTCAGTATTCTATACGAAGAGGGCGGGATAACCCTGTTCTTTCTGTATGGCCTATTCCTGAGAACTCTACTGATATAATGAAGATTGAACGTATTAGTTCTCTGATGGATGTAGATAAATCTGCTGGACAGAATGCAGACATGCCTACACGTTTTCTACCACCTCTTACTTGTGGTCTTGCTTACTATATGTCAATGAAGCGTCCCGGTGTAGAAGCTTCTAGAATACAGATGTTAAAGACTAACTACGAAGAACTTCTTGCCAGAGCCTTCCAAGAAGATCGTGAACGAGCTACCATGAGGGTTGTGCCTAGATTGAGGTATGTCTAATGGTAAAAAAGAAAAAGAAACTTAAATTTAGACCTAATTTTAGAATACAAGGTTCTAAAAAAAGGGGAAAAGCTCCTACAGTAGATGCTGTTTTTCAACCTGAATTAGATATAGGTAAAAAAGTAACTATAATTCCAAAATTAAGAAATTTAAAAGTAGGAAAAGATGATTATAGAGAAAAAGAACGTGGGTTAGGACTAAGAATTGGCGATTATAGTATTTCAGGAAGTAGGATCAAACCTACAAGTAAATATGTAGATTCAATTCCTAATAAAAAAACACTTGAATTTGCTATTAATAATTTTTTTGGCGGTGATTTAAAAGGATCAGGTTCAAAACAAGGTAAGAGTAAAGCCGGGCGTATAGATTATGAAATCCCTATAAGTAAAATACCTTTTGTAAAAGATTTATTTGGTTACACAAGTAGAAGTAAGGGTGGTAAAATAAAACGACCTAAAGGTATTAAGATTGCTCAACGTGGTTTTGGAAGGGCGATAAAAAATGGCAAGTAATAAGAACGCAATAGCCATGTGTGATACATGTGGCTTTGTCTACCCTCATCGGATAATGCGTTTTAATAGTTATGGTATGTTAGTATGTCCTACAGACTTTGAAGGACAGTTCGATCTAAAGAACCACCCACAAAATAAAATTCCCGATGTCAGAGACAACCCTGCTATACGTGATCCACGCCCTGATAATGGCGGTAGGAATATAACATGGGCACAAGCTACGACTAACTGGGAAGACACAGACAAGTATTGGAACCTCATATGACTGAACTAACCGGAAAAACAATTGCTAATACATATAAGCAACTACTAAGAGTTGGTGTAAGTACAAATACTGGTGTTAGTGCTGGTCTATCTACTATTGAAACTGGAGATGGAACTGATAGTTCTTTCCAACTTGCTACTGGTTCTGCTAAGTTTACAGGTTCATTAGTTATAGATGGTGCTACTTCTATTGCTTCTGGTTTACATGTAGATCAAAAAGTATGTGCTTCTGCGTTTTATGGTGATGGTTCTAATCTAAGTGGTGTTACTGCAAGTCTTGCTACAAGTATCTGTGTTAGTAATGCTCTGATTAATAATATTCTTTTGGTTAATGGTGAAGCTACCTTTAATTCTAATGTTTCTGTATCAGGTGGTTTAAATGTAGGTGGTACAGTAACCATTGCTGGTGCTGTAAGTATGGCCTCTACTCTTAGTGTAGGCGGTGCTGCACATTTTGCATCTACTGTAACTGTAGTAGGCGCTGCGACATTTGATAATAATGTATCAGTTAGTGGTACATTTAAAGTTCTTGGTGCATCTACATTTGGTACAAAAACAGAATTTAAGACTGAAGTTACAGGGGCAACACTAGTTGATGTATCAATACAAAGGGCTTTAGATGTAGCTGGTAATACTTCTATTGGTGGAACATTCATGGCAACAGGCGCAGCTACATTTGATAATAATGTATCTATAAGCGGCGGTCTTGTTGTAGGAGGTACAGTAACAATAGTAGGAGCCAATGTACAGGCTGCTAATGCAAGGGTCTGTGTCTCTGCTTATTTTGGAGATGGTTCTAATATAACAGGAATTACTGCCTCTATTATTGATGGTAGAGTTGCGGGTGATTTTGCTGTATCTGCTAATCTAAGTGTAGGTGGTACATCTAATCTTGTAGGTGCTGTTACAATAGGTGGAGCAGCTAAACTTAATTCTACTGTGACTATAGCTGGAGCATCTCATTTACAAAGCACTGTGTCTGTAGGAGGTGGAGCTACTTTTGCATCCACTGTAACTGTAGTAGGTGCAACGCATTTACAGAGTACTGTATCAACAGCGGGTGCTGCAACATTTGCATCTACAGTTACAGTAGTAGGTGCTACACATTTACAGAATACAGTTTCAGTGGGAGGTGCAGCTACATTTGCATCTACAGTTACAGTAGTAGGTGCAGGAACATTTAAAAGTAATGTATCAGTAAGCGGTACTACTAAGCTACTGGGTACAGTTACTGCAACAGGTAATACAGGTTTCTTAGGAACTGTCAGAGTTAGTGGAGCTACAAGTCTTGAAGCCGGATTAGTTGTAGGTGGTAAAGCAGAATTTAATGATGACGTTTGTGTATCAGGTAATAGCCAATTAGTAGGTACTCTTAAAGTTACAGGTGCTACTACTGTCACAGGTAATACAGGTTTCTTAGGAACTGTCAGAGTAAGCGGACCAACAAGCCTTGAGGGTGCTTTAAATGTTACAGGTGCAGCTTTATTCTCATCTACAGTTACAGCAGTAGGTGCTGCTACATTTAAGAGTAATGTATCTGTTTCAGGTAATATGGATGTAGCTGGTAATGTATCAGTAGGTGGTACATTCTTTGCCGCAGGTGGAATTACTTATGATGGTGATGTATCTGTTAGTGGTGATTTAAATGTTCTTGGTAATGTATCAGTGGGTGGCACATTTCTTACTACAGGTAAAGCAGAGTTTGAAGATGATGTCTCAGTCTCTGGTGCATTGATAGTAGGCGGTGCTTCACAGCTTAATTCTACCGTAACAGTAGCTGGAGCAACACATTTACAGAGTACAGTATCTATTGCTGGTGCAGCTACTTTTGCTTCAACAGTGACTGTAGTAGGAGCTACACATCTTCAAAGCACTGCCTCAGTGGGTGGAGCAGCTACTTTTGCTTCAACTGTAACTGTTGTAGGTGCAGCACATTTACAAAGCACTGTATCAGTAGCTGGAAATACACAGCTAAGTGGCACGTTAACCGTAGGTGTAAATGATACCGGTCATGACGTTAAGTTTTTCGGAGCGGCCAGCGGTGCATTTATGCTGTACGATGAGTCTGCTGACGACTTGATATTGAAAGGCGCTGTTCCTGAGTTTGTAGTTCAAGATGGACTCGCCGATGTTTTTACCTCGGGTAACGTGTCTTCTTCTCTGGTTTTTGAAGCTCGTAATTCTACTCCTCGTGAGATTTCAAGAATTAATGCTGTACACGAATCAACGAATGGTACTGCTGGCGCACTTGCGTTGTTAACAATGACTGGCGACTCTCTGACAGAAAAAATGAGAGTCACTGGTGCGGGCCTCGCCGGTATCGGCACGACGGCTCCGGCATCTTTGCTCCATCTGTCCGCTAATCAGCCCGAGCTAATATTCCAATGGGCTGCAAATTATTCTGGGCAAATACTATTTAAAGAAGGCACAACACTTACTGGCGCTATTACGATGCACTCTCCATCTGATACCGTGAATGATGTCCTCACCGGCGATCAGCAGGATGGGAACATGGTGCTTGGCACCGGATCCAGTGGAGCGGCGGGAGAATCTCTTATTTTGGTCACGAATGGCGTTGCACGTATGACTATTGTGGCGGCAGGGACGGTCAATGTGGTAGGCACTTTCACTGCTGGTACGAAGACCTTCAGAATTGACCATCCGCTACCAGCGAAAAATGATACACACTACCTCCTACACAGCAGCATCGAAGGTCCACAGGCGGATTTGATCTATCGGGGCCGTGCTGATCTCGTGTCCGGCACAGTTGACGTAAACATAGACACCGCAGCGGGGATGTCTGAGGGAACCTTTGAGCTTCTCTGCGGTGACGTGCAGTGCTTTACCAGCAATGAGGATGGCTGGACGGCACTCAAAGGCTCAGTCAGCGGCAACATACTCACGATCACGGCGCAGGACGATACCTGCACAGATACGGTCAGCTGGATGGTCATAGGCGAACGGAAAGACGCTAAAATGATTGAATCCGAGTGGGCTGACGATGACGGAAAATTGATCGTTGAGACTCTGAAAAGCGAACACGAATAATATTTTAAAAGGATAATCAAAATGGCTGCAACATGGTCAATAAATCAACTTGATTACACTGTCTCTTTAGACAGCAAAACAAACGTGGTCACCAATATCCATTGGGACTGCACCGACGCAGACGCCGATGGGAATGCTGGCCGCACGTATGGATCTCAAGCTATCCAGACGGACGATCTCTCAGGCTTCATCGCTTACGACGACATTACTGAAGCCAATGCGATAGCGTGGCTGAAAGATGCTCTTGGAGAAGATGGGGTTAGCGATCAGGAAGCTGCGGTGGCTGCTCAGATTGCTCTTCTCAAGACACCGGTCAGCGGTTCTGGGTCTCCTTGGGCAGCTTAATTTACAAATAACTTATAGGACAACTAAAATGGCTGAAGAAAAAACTGAAAAAAATGTTGTATCTATCAATGGTGAAGAGTACAATTTTGAAAAAGACTTCAACGATAAACAACGGTATCTAATTGCACAAGTTCAAGACTTGCAGCAAAAACGACAAGCAGCACAATTCCAACTAGATCAAGTTGCTATTGCTGCGGATTCATTTATGCAGCAACTATTGACTAGTCTTTCAGATGAAACCGAAACTGAGAAAGCCAACGTCGGTTAATGATTGAGTTATGTTTTATTATTTAAGTATTATTACTTATATAGCACTGGCCCCTCTTAATGTACCAGTGACAGAGAAGTCAGTGACAGGTTTATTTCCTGATCAATATCTCTGTGAAACTTACAAGTTTCAAGTAGAAGAACTAATTCGTAACGTAAGAACTGCTAAACTGATAACTTCTAAATGTGTTAAAGAACTAGAAGTATAACAAATAATAATAGGTTAATTCCTAATTAGGAGAGATTAAATGGCAAGCACGTACACAACAAATCTAAGACTCACAAAGCAAGGAGATGGTGAAAACCCTAATAGCTGGGGCCAAATCCTTAATGATGGAGTTATTAGTCTTGCTGATGAAGCTATTGCTGGTTATACTACTATATCAATTGGTAGTGCAGCTACTGTTAACTTGACAGCTAACGATGGTTCTGATGATCAATCACGGTCTGCTTTCTTAGAAGTTATAGGACAAGTAGGAGCTACTCATACTTCTATCTTCTTGGTCATTCCTAATAAAAGTAAATCATACTCTGTATTAAATAAAGTATCTGCCAATGCTGCTAGTAATGTAGTTATAATGCGAGTTGCCGGTAGTGCAGGTGTAACACTAACTAGGTCATCAACTCAGTTTCAACATGTAGTTTGTGATGGTACTTCTGTATATAATGTAGCTCAATCAGAACCTACGTTTAGTACATTAGAAGTAACGGGAGCAGCTACCTTTGATTCAACTGTAACCGTTTCTGGTGCGTCCTCTTATGTAGGTGCTGCTACATTCTATAGTACTGTTACTGTAAGCGGTGCGGCTACATTCAATAGTACTGTTACTGTAGTAGGAGCAGCAGTCTTTAAATCAAATGTTTCTATAGGTGGCACTATAACTGGTCCGGGGATTGTACCTTCAGGGACTGTTCTTCCTTATGCGGGAGCAACTGCGCCTACTGGATATCTTTTATCTTTTGGTCAAAATGTAAGTCGTTCAACTTATGCTGCTTTATTTACTGCTATAGGTACTACTTACGGTGTTGGAGATGGCTCAAGTACATTTGGTATTCCTGATCTTCGTGGTCGTGTAGTTGCTGGTCAAGATGATATGGGTGATACAAGTGCCGACCGTCTAACGTCTCCAATCAATGGCGACATCCTCGGAGCAGCGGGTGGCTCGGAAAGTCATACACTACTAACTACTGAACTAGCGGGGCATCAACATTTATTGTTTGCCGATGCAGAGGGCGGTCAGGTGTATCCGACAGCATCAAACTACGTTGCAAAGAAGGGCAATTGGGGATCAAGCAACAATTATCAAGCTTCTGGGACAGACACAGTTGCATCGCTTGGGTTGTCTTCAAGTACAGGCGGCGGTCAGGCTCATAATAACGTACAACCTACAATTATTCTTAATTATATTATTAAGACTTAAATATGACTAAGCTATCAAAAATTAAACTAAGGCCGGGACTTCATAGGGAATCTACTCAATATGAAGAAGATGGTAACTGGTATGATGGTGACCATGTTCGCTTTCGTGCAGGTAAGCCAGAGAATATGCGGGGCTATGAGACTAAAGTATCTACTGCTTTTGATGGTAGCGCAAGAGATTTAATTACTTATAAGAGTGGAAACAATAATACAAAACGGGCAGTCTTTGGAACACCTGATAAATTATATGCACATAATGGTGATAGTCTAACAGATATTACTCCTATAGTAACAGCAGTTGCTTTAACAAGTTGTTTTGCTACTGCTGATGGTTCTACTAGAGTATGTTGTGTTGATGCTGCTCATGGCAGGGCAGTAGGTGATTATGTTTTATTTACTTCTACTGCTACTTTTAATGCAGTAAGTCTTAGTACTAATGTTTATCCTGTTGTAAGTGTAGTAGGTAGTGGTGCATTTTCAATATCTGTAACTAACAATGCTAATGCTACAGCAAGTTCTGTAGGATCAGCAACCTTTAATTATTTATTACCTACAGGTAACTCTATAGCTGTAGGTGGTGTAGGTTATGGTGCTGCGGATTTTAATGCAACAGAGCCTACTTCAGTTGGTATTAGTAAAATTATTACAACGGGTAGTAATATCTTAGTAACAGTATGTTGTGCAGCAGCACATGGCGCAGCAGCAAATGATTCTGTATTCTTTATGCCAAGCAGTATTGGAGCAGTTCCTGCAACAGTAGGAGGTAATTTAATTTTAACTAAGTCATCCTTAAACGGTGTTGAGATTGGAGGACCAAATTTTACTATTGTATCCGTTGCTAGTACACGACTTATTGTTGAAGTAGAAACAGCAGCATCTGCGACAACAAGCATAACATCAAATATTAATATGACTGCTCGTATATATCCACAACACGCTGGATCAGCAGCAGCGGCACAAAGAGCATGGAATCAACCATCAAGTGCAGATGCAAGTGATATTGTTTTTGATATATCACAGTGGAGCCTTGACAACTGGGGTGATGATGTGGTAGCAAATAGAAGTGGTGGTAATATTTTCTACTTTGATAGTGATGCTTCTACTGTACCTATAAGGGCTACTTCTATAACAACTTCGCCAATCAGTGTTAATTCAATTGTTGTATCACCAAACGACAGACATCTAATAGCCTTGGGTTCTAATTCTTATGCTGCTACTACTTCTGTAAGTGGTGTGTTTGATCCTATGTTAGTACGTTGGTCTGATCAAGATGATCGTACTAATTGGGTTCCTTCTGTTAGCTCTACGTCTGGTGAGGTAGTCTTGACTGATGGTACTAGAATTGTGGGTTCAGTCCGTTCTAGGAGTGCTATCCATATTTGGACTGATACTGCAATGTGGACAATGGCCTTTGCTGGCCCTCCCTTTACTTTTAGATTTACTCCTGCTGGTACTAACTGTGGTTTAATAGCTCCTCATGGAGCAGTAGATTATAATGGTGTCTCTTACTGGATGGGCTATGATAACTTCTATAAGTATGATGGTGCAGTAAGAGTTCTTGATTGCACAGTTCGTACTTTTATTTTTGATAGGTTGGCTACTAAGTATCAAGCCAAGGTTTATACAGGTGTAAACTCAGAGTTTAAAGAGATTATATGGTTGTATGCTTCCACCGATTCAAATGTAACAGAGTGTGATAGTTATGTAATATACTCTCCTGAGAATAACTACTGGACATATGGTACAGGAGTCTTCACTACATTTGCAGATAAAGAAGTATTTGGTAATACTATTACTACTGGAGTATCTATCAATGCTGATGGAGATTCTACAGGAAATAATAAATTATTTAATAATGAACCACAGGATTACTTTACAGAAAATAATAGAACCATTACTTCTTTTGTTGAGTCTGCTGACTTTGATATAGATGATGGTAATCAACTATTGTTTATGAATAAGTTAGTTCCTGATTTTGATCTGTCAGGTGGTAAGTTAAAAGTAAAGATTATTACTAAAAAGTATCCAGAAAGTAATGAAGAAATAACTAAAGAGTTTGATATTTTTAATAGTACAGAGAAAGTTAATTTTAGAGCAAGGGGAAGGCAAGCAAAAATTAGGGTATCTTGTAGTTCACAGGGGTCTAGCTGGCAATGGGGATCAGTTCGGATAGGCTTCCAAGGTGATGGGGAACGATAGTGGCAAGATACCCAACATTTCCAACAAGTTTTAAAACTGTAAGTAATGTAGAGTTAAGGGAACTATACGCTACTTTAGAAACTTGGTCTGGTCTTTTAACTGCTGAGTTAGAAAATAGAGATATACTGACAGACGCAGCACCCTCTACTAATATTTATACAGTAGTTACTGTAACTGAAATAGGAAGACCACGTAAAGGAGACATTGCGTATTCAGCCAGTAGTGGCAAGTACAAAGGATATGTAAGTACCGCAGTATCAACAGAATGGCAGAATTTAAACTAATGAAAAAAATGACACCCGCTGAATACCATAACTTAATTAATAATAGTACTTACATGAGTAATCTTAATCAAGGTAATGTTATTGATCCATCTAGGTATCTGTTAACACAGAAGATGGAAACATTTAAGAAGATAAAATCTCAAGATGATTCTAACTTTATGGCAGATCAGACAAAGGCTCAGTCTAATTATGGAAGAGTAAAATAATGGCAATACCTGAAATGCAAGCTATGCAAAAAGCTACACGAACTGATACTTTAACAGATGATGCTGCTTTAATGGCAATGCTGCAACAACAGGGTGGGCCTCCTATGGGTGCTGGTGGGCCTCCTATGGGTGCTGGTGGGCCTCCTATGGGTGCTGGTGGGCCTCCTATGGGTGCTGGTGGGCCTCCTATGGGTTCTGGTGGGCCTCCTATGGGTG
>Ga0209634_1000868_pt1 | contig 22847 bp, 34 predicted proteins | sample LinPmetageLP40_FD_184043 | JGI IMG/M metagenome (GOLD analysis project Ga0209634, IMG submission 184043) | Marine viral communities from the Pacific Ocean - LP-40 (SPAdes) (version 2) | ecosystem: Environmental > Aquatic > Marine > Oceanic | place: Pacific Ocean | collected 2010-08-26 | reverse complement strand
TTTCAGACCACTCAAATAACATCAGGCTATGCCATGCATCTCTCTCCAAGCTACCCAAGTGATAGCCTGAACATGATATGCTTTGTACTTCGTGCCTAGCTTCTTATTGATAGCCTTGGCTGTCTCTATGTATGCTCCACGAATAAGCTTGAACTCACCCTTGGTGACATTAGTTTTAGGGTCTGTCAGATTGTATCTGATGCCGTGATAGATATTCTTAGCGTGTCCATCTATGCAACAGCTATCTTCACCCATGATACATTCGTAGAATGCTACAATCTTTTGCCCTGATAGTGTCTGTTTAGCTTGTCCAACGTTGGACAGTTGAAGTATGGATAGTGCCTTAGTCTTCATCATACCATAGGTACATACCTTGACTCGCCACACATTGGCAAAGGCATCTGCTGTGTATGCTTCGCATAGATTACGAGCATCCAGTATGTTACGATCCCACTTGTTATTCGGGGATAATGCAGAGACTACGCCAACCACTTTCCACAGAGGTAGTCCAGTGTCCACAGCTATCTTGTTACACTCTCGCTTGGCACGTTTGTACCATGCTACACCATTACGTATAGTCTCAGGTGATGCTCTGTTGAACATCTTCATTATGTTGTTAGTCATACATCTTCTCCACAATATTTATCCCATTCCTCTGGTGTAATACCAGTCTTGATAAACTCACGATCCTCCAGACTTACATCAGGCATTACATTACCAATGTTTTCGCCATCACGCCATCGGATAATTTGCCAGTTAGTGACAGGTATCTCACGAGTTGTGATGTTACCAGTAAGCATTGATTGTTTAGCTATTCGCATTTTAACTCCATTTAATTTGTCCAACGTTGGACGGTTTCATTTATCTTACTACATATACATATAATAAAATAGTATTCGTTAAACACTATACTATTTATATTATTGTATATAGTAGAGTTGTCAAGCACATAATAAAAACTAGCATTAACAACAGTGCCAAACAATCTAATAAAACTTGTTTTATCATGATGTAATCCTTTTACAATTATACAAGTATCCATCTATCTCGTACTCAGTGTCTAACATATCCATTGGTTCAGGCCAAGGGAAGGTGATGTACATAGCAATGAAGAACATTGCCATGCACAAGATTGCTATGAAGAAAGCTGTGATTTGTTCACGTTCAAGCATTAGCTTGCTTTGCTTTTGGTGAATTATTCTTCACTTTGTGATTACCCATTGGAACAACATTCTTTGATTGTTTAGGTTGGTTCTCCACATTGATCAAAATGATGTCAATCAAATCCAAAGGATTTATGTTATTGTCTTGACAAGTCTTCATGATCTCTTTGGCTAGATCATACTTCGTAGTCGGTAGTTGAGACTGTCCAACGTTGGACTCTTCAACTTCGTTGGATGTAGCTTCACTAGGTGATACAGCTTCGCTAACTTTATCTTCAGTTGAAAGCGTAGCTTTGTTAGCTTTACTCATTGCTAATTGCAATGCAGTGAGTGATGTATAACCCTTTTTGCTTTCAGCAATAAAGGCTTGGCAATCTTTCAGATTGTTATAGAACCACTTAGCTTCAGCTAACCTTCTACGGTCAATCTTCAACAGTCCACAGTCTTTCTTGGTACTGTTGTTTTGCTCTATCTGTGTCATCAGAAAGCCTAGTCTAACCCATAAACCCTGTGGGTTTTTATCTGAGCCATTGAACTGAGACACATTTACAATGTCTCTCTTGAACTGATTAGCATCTTTACGATCTCTGCTACGCAGTTCCTTTGCAATAGCTTGACCTTCGGTTTCGAGAGTACCAAGTTGATTTGTAGTATTTTCCATTGTTTTATCTTTCTATCTATTACTGTTTATATAAGAGAATATTTAAGATCTCTCAGTAAACATGAGATCCTTAAATATTATCTTTATAAACTATAGTAATAGCTAGAGTTGTCAAGTTGTCTCGTGATGTGTCATGGTGTCGCACCTTGTTTGCTCGACACTGTGTGATGTCATCTGCCACCTTCTCGGTGGGGGTATAGTATAATTAGCATCGGCCTTGCAACACACTCTTAGTGTGGTATTCTTGCAACAACACTCATACTATTGTATGGCAACTGATTGCATATCACTTGTCACCTTCAACTAAGTAGTTGATTTTGTTACATATTCTATGGAATATGAGGGATGAAGTCACTTTTTTTATTCCTAATAGGAATCAACACATATGATCACGCATAAAACACGCCTGAGAGCTAGGGTACGCAAGGGCCACCCACCCCACGCTAGTATCTATATACACAAGTCTACACAGATCTGGAAAATAGGGTGTTAACCACAATGTATATAGTCGAATACACACGATGGTTGGGTGGATTTGTGATCACATAATGTGGTATCTTTGCATATTATTTTAATATAATATATTTTATGGGTTGACATGGTTTCGTAAATGTGTAAAACTATGTATAACACAACACAACACTTAAAGTGCTACATTAAAACTATATAATAGTTATAAATATATTACACTTATATGTAACACTTTAAATGTCTTTCAAAAAAGATTAGAATACACTATAAATGTAACACTTTAAGTGTTATATTTGTATTAATATAAATTAGGTATTGACATTGAAGAGAAAATCAGTAAAACTATACACAGACAAAGTATTAGAAACATTCTATGATATGCTATTACGTGGTAATGTAGATAATTTACATATACCGCATAGCGATGTCTTCTACGTAAGGGCAGCATGTGAGGCTCACTTCGGTGAGAAGTTTACTTTAGAGCGTATAGAGAACGCTATGATAGCCGAAGGCTGGAAAGAGAGATCATACAGTGACCCAAACTACCAAGACAAAACCAAAAGCAAAGTCAAAAGTAAATGAATCAGGTAATTACACTAAGCCTGCCCTGCGTAAACGAATATTCAGTAGAATTAAAGCAGGCACTAAGGGTGGTAAAGCAGGTCAGTGGTCTGCACGTAAGGCTCAGATGCTAGCTAAAGCATATAAAGCTGCAGGTGGAGGATATAAGTAATGCATAGTAAAAAAACTAATAAAATAAAAAAAGTTATTAAAGGTTTAAACAAAGCCTCTAAGCTTCATGCAAAGCAAGCTAAAACTTTAAAGAGTGTTGTTAGAAATGGTAAAACGAAAAGATCCTAAAGTAGGAACAGGTAAAAAACCTAAAGGATCTGATCGTAGATTATATACAGATGAGAACCCAAAGGATACGGTATCCATAAAATTTGCTACAATAGCCGATGCAAAAGCTACAATAGCAAAAGTAAAAAAAATAAAGAAACCCTACGCAAGAAAGATTCAGATATTGACAGTAGCAGAGCAACGTGCTAAAGTCATGGGGAAGACAGCAATAGCTAGTCTTTTCAAACAAGCTAAATCAGATTTGCGGAGGAAACATAAAAAGAATGGCGTATCTACAAAGTAATATACCCTACTTCAAAGCGTGGGTAAGAAGAGAATATACATGTAATTTTGAACGATACCACGGTGAGTTCCTACATTGCATGGTAATAGCTGTAACGACTATGCCAAATAGATCACTCAGCTTCCAAGTTATCTTTACTGGTTGTGAATCAGATGACACAGACGAACCTAACGTACACGGTGGAGCGATGTGGGCGAGAATGCCTATTACCGCACTCGTAGGTGATACACCTGTAGAGGAGTGGGCAGAAGAGCTACCAGCCTACGCAGCACAGCCTTGGGATTGTATGTCACATGATCACTCAGTCTACGTACTTAGCAGGGCTACACCAGCTCCGTGGTTAGCTAAAGTGGATGGAGAGTTCTATCCAGCTAAATACCTATTCACAGTAGACTACACAGGCTCTGAGATAGCAGATGACCCTGCTCAACATAAACAGAGTCACGTATTAGAGCTAGTAGACGCTGCAGAGTACACAGGAAACATTGTAGCACTACCCAATAACAGAGTAAGAGTTACGCACCCTGCTTGGTTTGAGACAGGAGAAGGTGCACCAGACTTCAAACCTAGTCAGAGAGTGTTTCACTCTAAAGAAGATTTAGATTACGTGTGGGATACACACAGAGTATTTGATAACTTATATAACAAGGAGTAATATAATGGTTATGAAAAAGAAAAAAGGCTATGCTAAAGGTGGCATGAAGAAAAAAGGATACGCTAAAGGTGGCATGAAGAAAAAAGGCTACGCTAAAGGCGGTGCTATGATGAAGAAAAAAGGATATGCTGCTGGTGGACTTAAAGCTGCACCTAAAGGAAACAAAGGCGTAAGTAAACTTCCTAGCTCAGTTAGAAATAAAATGGGCTATATGAAAAAGGGCGGTATGGTTAAAGCAAAACCTATGACTCTTGCAGAAATTAGATCAGCAGCTAAAGCAAAAGGCTATAAGCTCGTAAAGATATAGCATGTCTTTAAAGAAACCTCAAAAGTCTTTATCTAATTGGACTCGACAAAACTGGAGAACTAAATCAGGTAAACCTTCCTCTAAAACAGGGGAAAGGTATTTGCCTGATAGTGCTATTAAGTCTCTATCAAGTTCTGAGTATGCAGCGACTACTCGTAAGAAACGAGAAGATACAGCTAAAGGTAAACAGTTTAGTAGACAACCTAAAAATATAGGCAAGAAAACTAGCAAGTTCAGGAGATCATAGATGAGTATAGACTATAGAGGTGAAAAGTTTGCAGGATATAACAAACCTAAACGTACACCTGATCACCCTAAGAAGTCACACGCTGTACTTGCCAAAGAAGGCTCAAAGATTAAACTCATAAGGTTTGGAGAGAAGGGTGCAAGCACCGCAGGTAAACCCAAAGCTGGTGAGTCAGCAAGAATGAAAGCAAAACGTAAAAGTTTTAAAGCAAGACATGGAAAGAATATAGCTAGAGGCAAAATGAGTGCGGCTTACTGGGCTGATAAGGTTAAATGGTAAAGGAAGAAACCTAATGGAAATGAGAAAAGCAAAACCACAAAAAGGAAGAATGAAAAAAGGAAAAGCACAAAAGACTACAAAAAAAGAAATGAAAGATAAAATAAAAAAATTTCAAGATAAATTAAAGGGTTTAAAAAAAGATAGAACAACCCCGAAGTATATGAAAGAAATGAATAAAGTAGCATCTTCAAAAAAAAGGTAAATAATAATGTCTAGTAAATCAGAATTTGGTAAGTCTATTTTAGAAAAATTAATTGGTAGCAGAACACAAAAACCAAGGTATTTAGATAAAAATAAAAAACGTGCAAATAAAATACGTACAACAAAAGAAAAAGCTAAAGGTGATGCTAAAACTAAAAGAATACAAGATGCTATTAGAAGACTTAAAAAAGACATAAAAAAAGAAACAACAGTTAAGCCACCCACTAAAATTAATAGAGCATTTGCTAAAAAGTATGAAATAATAGAAGGTGCACGTTTAGATCCCGAAACAGGAGGGGCAGTAAGTGCTGCTCGTTCTGTAGCTAGAGGAGAAGCAGGTAAAGTAACTAGAGGTAAAAAATCTGTAGACAAAGGTATGGCTGAGTCTGTAAGTAAAGGTGAGAAATCTAGGGCTAAAAAAGTTACTAATCTTGAAAAAGAAATAACTAAGTTAAAAGATAAAAAGAAACTTAGTGCGGTTGATACAGCAAAATTAAAAACAAAAGAGATGCAGTTAAAAAATTTAGATAAAAAATCTGCATCTGGAGAAACTGCTAGAATAAGAAAAGCTGCAATAAAAAGTAGTGATACAAAACGTAAAGATAAAGGTATTACCCTTGCAGGCCCAGAAGGAACAAAAATTAAAGTAGGAGCATCGCCCAAAGAAAAAGATATGTTGTTTGGAAATACTACTAATGGTGTAAAAAATAATGGAACAATAGTAGGTAATCCTACATTAAAACAAATTCAATTAGCTAGATCAGATAAACAAGCAAGAAGTTTTTCAGCAGCTACACGAGAACGTTTAGCTAAACGTGCAGAAAGATTAAGACAAAAAAATAAAGGATCTCCTATGGAATCTTCTGTAGGAACAAGAAATAGATCTGTAGGTTTTTCTGCTAGAGGAGAAGATAAACAAGTTAAAAACATGTTAAAAGCAGATACAGGCGGTGTTAAAAGAAGAGACAAACGTAAAGATGGTAATCTTAAAGGATCTACAAAAACTAAAGCAGAAGCAAAAAAACTTATTGAAGAAACTCAAAGAAAACCCACTAACAGTAAGGTAGGTAAAGAAATACAAAAAATGATGAGGGATATTATAAAAAGAGGGCCGTTAAAAAAATCTAAAACTAAACCTAGAACTACTCGTAAAGACGGAACTAAAAGACCTAAATCCCCAAAGAAAAAATAAAAGGAAATATTATGGGCAGAGAAGCAGTAGAGAAAAAACGTGCAAAAGAATTAGTAGAGTTACGTAAAAAATATTTAGCTAAAAAGGGAAAGAAACCTGCAGCTAAAAAGAAAGCTACTAAGCCTAAACTTACAGGACGTGAAGCAGTAGAAGCTAAACGAAAAGAAAAACTAGAAGCACTTAGAATAGCATATAAAACACGTAAGGCTCTTAAAGAAGGTAAAAAATCTTTAGCTCCTAAAAAGTCTATAAAGCCTAAAGATAAACCTGTAGTATCTATAACTAAAACTACAGTTACTTCTTCTTTAATTCCAAAAACTAGAAAGTTTAAAAAGGATATAGCTAAACTAAAAAAAGATATACGTAGTAATAAAAGAAAAAATAAATCACCTACTACTTTATCCAGTTCTGCCCAACTTAATAAAGAGTTAGCTAGATTAGAAAAAGAACATAAACAACTTTTAATGAGATATAAAAAGAAAGAACGTGGTGGTAAAGAAGAAGGATATATTACTTCTGGTGCTGGCGATGAATTAAAATTTTTAATGAAGATGTTTGAAAAATAATGTTTCTTGCAGTAATACTATACTGTTCAGTTATTACTGATCCTACATCTTGCGATGTTATGATACGTAAAAATCATTTGTTTAAAACAGAAGTAGAGTGTCAAGAACAAATAAAAACTGTAGCAAGAGGTCTATTGACTACAGGCCACTATGTAAAAGCTAAATGTTTTGCATTTAATCCTTATGGAGAAGAAGCATGATTAAATATAAATGGATTTGGATAGGTTTAATAATTTCAATACTAGTAGGTATAATGGTATATGGGGCTAAAGTACAAATGTGTACACCTCCCTGTATCTAAATGAGTAAACAACTTACCGCACAACAGAAGTCTACTATGACTTGGCGGTGGACTGCATTAATAATATATTTATTAATATGTTTTTATGACTTTATGTTTGTACCTATATGGTACGGAATTAATAGACCAGATATATCTCAGTTTATGGATATTATAAATTCTACTACTGAGCCAATGGTTCAAATGGAACTGATGAAAAAGTTAACAGGGCAACATAATCCTTTTACTCTTATGGGTGGTGGATTGTTTCATCTAGCATTTGGGGCTATACTTACTGGATCAGCCTTTGCTAAACATGAGGAATAGTAATGTCAAAGAAACTACAGGCAGATAGCAAGTATGCAGTAGCTGACACGGATGGTGATGGCATTATTACTGACGAAGAGCTAGATCGCCATGAACGATGGATACGTTTAGAGAACGAAGACAAGATGATGGACACGCAACGTACTATGGCTTGGTTAGCTATGGGTACAACAATCGTAACTGTTATAGTATTACTTACGCCTATTATTAATGTAGCTCGTATGGAGTCTGCATCAGGGTTTCTTAACACTTTTCTTGTAGCACAGATGGGTGTCGTACTAGGTTTTATGGGTGCTACAGCTTTAACTAAAACAAAGTCAAAGGAATAAAATATACTATGGGAATGAAACAAGACTTAAAAAATCCTAAAGAGGGAGGTTTGCCAGCAAAACAATTTCTTAAAGAGTATGGCATACCAAAATCAAAAGCAGTAAAAACAAACCCTAGAATAGCAAAGGGAATGAATAAAGGTGGTTTGCCTAAGAAAAATTTTGCTAAACCGGGATCGTACAGTAAACGTAAATAAAATTGCATAACAGGGTTGCATTATTATCTCTTTTATGTTATAACTAACTATGGTATAACATCCTTATCAGTCAATAGTACTGACGTATAGATAAAAGGAGTTATACAATGATCAGAAAATTACTAATTAAATACCATAATTATATGGCTAATAGAACTGCATATTATCAACTAATGAATATGACAGAGAGACAACTACGAGATCTAGGAATCTGTCGTGGTGAAATTAGAAGACTAACAGGATATGGAGAACGTTAATGAGAAATTTATTTATTGCAGGTGTTATTGTTACACTAACGGCAATGTCAGCACAGGCTGAAGGAGTTGTAAGAGGTGGTCTTTTATCTATGATAAAGCCAGATGCATCTGTTGAGTATGGAATTAAATCTAAGAAATGGTCGGGAGACTTTGGCGTAACTGCAAACGTTTCAAGACTATCTATTAGACCAGCACTAGACTGGGGATATGCAAGTGGAGGTTCATTTGCTATTGCTGGTGCATCAGTAAAAAGCACATTAGGTATAAGCAAAAGCCTGTCTGCTTATTCTAAATTATCTTTAGATAAAGACTTTAAATATAGTGATCTGTCAATAGGCGTAGCTATCGCCTTTAAATAAGGAATAATATTATGAAATATATTAAATCTATATACAGATACATAGAACGTATTGTGCGTTCTTTGTTAAATATTAAATGTAACTGTTGCGATAAATGTCAGTGTGGTAGCTGATGCTTGGTTTAGGTAATATACTTGGGCCTATAGCTGGTCTTGCTGGATCATGGATTGAAGGCAAGACTGCTGTACAAAAAGCTAAAGCTACCAAAGACTTAAAGATTGCTACAGGTGAAATAGACTGGGATCTGGAAGCTATGAAAGCTACACAGAACTCATGGAAAGACGAATGGTTGACACTGCTTTTAAGTGGCCCATTTATTTTATCCTTCTGTGGGGATTGGGGTAGAGAGATTGCAGCAGCAGGGTTTACTGCACTAGGAGAAGCACCACAATGGTATAGCTATTCTCTTGGAGTAGTTATTGCTGCATCCTTTGGTATACGATCTGCAACTAAGTTCTTTGGCGGCAAGAAATGATAACTAACTACAATACGTGTTTAGAAATAATATTAGAACACGAAGGCGGTTTTGTAAATCATCCTAAAGATCCGGGTGGAATAACGAACTACGGTGTCACTAAAAAAGTCTACGATAAGTGGGTAGGCAGAGAAACTACGCCTAAAGAAATGCGTGACTTGACGCACGAAGATGTAGCACCTATCTATAAAAAGAATTATTGGAATAGAGCTAAATGTGATCAACTTCCTAGTGGGGTTGATCTTTGTGTATTTGACTGGGCTGTTAATTCAGGCGTATCACGATCTGCTAAAGCTTTACAACGTATAGTCGGTGTAGAGCAGGATGGTGGCATAGGCCCGATGACAATAGCTGCAGTAGGTGATATGGAAGCTGTAGAAATAATAGAACAAATGCATTACACACGTCAAAGTTTTTATGAGAAGTTGTCTACGTTTGACACTTTCGGTAAAGGCTGGACTAGACGTAATGATGAGACAAAAGAAAAAGCACTGGAGATGGCTCATGGCTAGACAACTAACAGAAAGACAACAACAGTTTTTATCTGTATTGTTTGATCAGGCTGGTGGAGATGTAGCAACAGCTAAAAAACTTGCAGGTTACTCTGATGCTACCAGTACTACTGAAGTTGTTAATTCTATGAAAGAAGAAATATTAGAAAGCACACAAAGTTTTATGGCACGTAATGCTCCTAAAGCTGCAATGGCTATGGTCAGTGGTTTGTTTGATCCTACTGAGCTAGGCATAAGAGACAAAATGGCAGCAGCTAAAGAGTTGCTTGATCGTACTGGACTTGTTAAAACTGAGAAAGTACAAGTAGAAGCTAAGGGTGGAGTAATGTTAATGCCACCAAAAAACACGGAAGATAATGACTAGATCCCTTGGTAAGTGGAAACTACCACAACCCACAGATGTAAAAGAAGATAATGAATGGGTATCTATACCTAAGATTTCTCGCACTATACCTTTTGGCTACGAGCTAGATAAAGAAGATAGTGGAATACTAAACCCAATACCTGACCAACTAGATAAACTAGAAATAGCAAAAAGATATTTAAAACAATATTCGTATAGAGAAGTATCACAATGGTTAACTCGCAATACAAATAGATACATATCACATGTAGGTTTAAGGAAACGTTTAGAGAATGAAAAAAGAAGAAACAACCAAGCTGCAAGCTTACGCAGATGGGCAGACTATGCCAAAGAGGCAATCGCCAAAGCGGAAAAAATCGAAAGTCAAAGGGTCGGTTCAAAAGAAAGCTACAGCGAAGAAGAAGCTAGAGCCACCTAAAGTAATAGAGATTGAAAAACTTGATCCTATTGAGACTATTGAAGAACAACATAATGTTATATTTAAACCTAATCATGGGCCTCAGACTGAGTTCCTTGCTGCAGGTGAAAGAGAAGTTTTATATGGCGGCTCGGCTGGTGGTGGAAAAAGTTATGCGATGCTTGCCGATCCGTTACGATATATGGGGCATCCTGCATTTTCTGGGTTGTTATTGCGACATACTACAGAAGAGCTTAGAGAACTTATATTTAAGTCTCAAGAGATGTATCCAAAAATCTGGCCCGGAATAAAGTGGTCAGAGAGAAAGATGCAGTGGGTCGCACCATCTGGTGCAAGATTGTGGATGTCATACCTCGACAGAGAGGATGATGCTTTGCGTTATCAGGGTCTGGCGTTTAGTTGGATAGGTTTTGACGAGTTAACACAATGGCCCACACCATTCGCATGGAACTACATGCGCTCTCGTCTACGATCCACTGCACCCGACTTACCAGTCTTTATGAGAGCTACTACAAATCCGGGTGGTAGAGGACATCACTGGGTCAAAAAAATGTTTATTGATCCTGCTGCAGTAGATACTCCGTTTAATGCTACAGACATTGAAACAGGAGAAGATCTAAAGTACCCAGCAGGTCATGAGAAAGCAGGAAGATCTTTATTTAAACGTAGGTTTATACCTGCTAGATTAAGAGATAACCCATACTTAGCTGCACAAGGTGACTATGAAGCAATGCTTTTGTCATTACCTGAACAGCAACGTAGGCAGTTACTAGATGGTGATTGGGATATTAAAGAAGGTGCGGCATTTACAGAGTTTGATAGGAATGTACATGTCGTTGAACCCTTTGATATACCTAACAACTGGGTTAGATTTAGAGCATGTGACTACGGATACGGAAGTAAATCAGGTGTTGTATGGTTCGCTGTATCCCCAAATGAACAGCTTATTGTATATAGAGAGCTTTACGTAAGCAAAGTACTAGCTACTGACCTAGCAGACATGATACTAGATTTAGAAGCTGGTGATGGTGGAATGAGATACGGAGTACTTGACTCCTCACTGTGGCACAAACGTGGTGATACAGGTCCATCTCTAGCAGAACAAATGGTACAACGAGGTTGCAGGTGGAGGCCATCAGACAGAAGTAAAGGCTCACGTGTAGCAGGTAAAAACGAAGTACACAGAAGATTACAAGTAGATGAGTTTACAGAAGAACCAAGATTAGTATTTTTTAATAACTGTAATAATCTTATTGCTCAACTACCAGCGTTACCCATAGACAAAAAGAATCCAGAAGATATAGATACAACATCAGAAGACCACTTGTATGATGCTTTAAGATATGGTATCATGTCAAGACCAAGGTTTAGTATATTTGATTATGATCCTAATAACTCTAAGACTAATAGGATGGCTATAGCAGATACAACGTTTGGGTATTAAAGGAAATTAAATGGCAGAAGATAATGAAGTATTCATTGAAGATGAGGCAATCACTTTAGAAGACACTGAAGATTCTATAGTTGATGACATTGACGTATCAGCAATTATACCTTTTGTTATGGATCGGTATAGACGTGCAGACGATTACAGACAACAAGATGAAACACGTTGGTTAAAATCCTATCGTAATTATAGAGGATTGTATGGTTCAGATGTACAGTTTACTGAAGCAGAAAAATCTCGTGTCTTTATTAAAGTAACTAAAACTAAAACTCTTGCAGCATATGGACAAATAATAGATGTACTTTTTGCAAATAATAAATTTCCGTTAACTGTAGATCCTACTGAACTACCTGATGGTGTCGTTGCAGATGTAAGTTTTGATCCTAAAGAACCCGAACAAATACGTAGTTCTGACATGGAAAACATAATAAGTCCGTATGGATTTAAAGGCGATGGTAAAGAGTTAGAAGCAGGTGCAACAGAAAAAACTTTATCTGAAATGCTTGGGCCATTAAAAGATAAGTTTGAAGGTATAGATAATGTAAAACAAGGTGTAGGTAAAACTCCTACTGCAATTACATTTAGTCCAGCTATGATTGCTGCAAAGACTATGCAAAAGAAAATACAAGATCAGTTAGAAGAATCTAGTGCATCTAAACATCTACGAAGCACAGCATTTGAAATGGCTTTGTTTGGTACAGGTGTAATGAAAGGCCCATTTGCTGTAGACAAAGAGTATCCTAATTGGAATGAAGAAGGAGAATATGATCCTTTAATTAAAACTATTCCACAAGTATCACACGTTTCTGTATGGAATTTTTATCCAGACCCAGATGCTAACAATATGGATGAAGCACAGTTTGTAATAGAACGACATAAAATGTCTCGTACACAAATGCGTGGACTAAAGAAACGACCATACTTTAGGTCTAGCGTAATTGATGAAGCTATAGCTATAGGTGAAAATTATGATAGAGAACACTGGGAAGATGACTTATCTGATTACGCACCAGAATATGGTACAGAAAGATTTGAAGTACTAGAGTATTGGGGTATGTGTGATACAGAAATGTTACAAGAACAAGGTGTAGAAATACCTGCAGAGTTAGAGGACTCTGATGAGTTACAAACTAATGTTTGGATATGTAATGGTAAGTTAATTAGAATGGTTATTAATCCATTTAAACCTGCACGTATACCTTACATGGCTGCACCGTATGAGCTTAACCCATATAGTTTCTTTGGCGTAGGTATTGCAGAGAACATGGATGATACACAAACATTAATGAATGGCTTTATGAGAATGGCTGTTGACAATGCTGTATTATCTGGTAATCTTCTTATTGAAGTAGATGAAACAAATTTAGTTCCCGGTCAAGATTTATCTGTGTATCCCGGAAAAGTGTTTAGAAGACAGGGTGGTGCACCCGGTCAAGCAATTTTTGGTACAAAGTTTCCTAACGTAGCTGGAGAAAATTTACAGTTGTTTGATAAAGCTAGACAGTTATCTGATGAAAGCACCGGGCTACCTAGTTTTTCTCATGGACAGACTGGTGTTACAGGAGTAGGTAGAACAGCTTCTGGTATTAGTATGTTAATGAATGCTGCTAGTGGTGGCATTAAAAACGTTATTAAAAATGTAGATGATTATTTATTAAGACCGTTAGGTGAAGGACTGTTTAGATTTAATATGCAGTTTGATTATGATCCTAAAATTAAAGGTGACTTAGAGGTTAAAGCTAGAGGCACAGAAAGTTTAATGGCTAATGAAGTACGCAGTCAACGTCTGATGCAGTTTATGCAAGTAGCATCTAATCCAGCACTTGCACCTTTTGTTAAGTTTGATTACATTAGTCGAGAGATTGCAAAATCAATGGACTTAGACCCTGACAAAGTAACCAACAATATGAATGAAGCAGCTATACAAGCAGAGCTAATGAAAAGCTTTCAACAACCTGCACCTGAAGCTGGTGCTCCGCAAGAAGGTGGGCCTCCACCTCCAGCAGGAACTAATCCAGCAGATCCAACAGGAGCAGGTGGTGGTACTATAGGCACAGGTATAGCACCTTCACCTAATGAGCAAGGGTTTAGTGGAAATAATGGACAAGGAAATACTCAGCAAGTTGAAGGGTCTGGTCAGCAAACCCAAGGAATGGGCCAACTTCAATAGTTATTTAGAACAACTAATAACACAACAACACCGTACTATAGAACAATCGGATAATATGATTGCAGTACACAGAGCGCAAGGCTCTATATATACGTTACGTAGGCTTCAAAAACTTCGAGATGAAGTATTAAAGTAAAGAAAGGTAATACCCAATGGCAGCCCCAGCAGAAAAACAAATGAGCATGATGCTTGAAGGCGGTGGTCTTAAAGATCAAGGTGGCACAGTAGATCCTGTATCTGGTAATGAAGTACCTGATGGTGCAACGCAAGAAGGCGTAAGAGATGATGTGCCTGCTATGTTAAGTGAGGGTGAGTACGTAATGAACGAAGCTAGTACTCGTTATCATGGTGTAGATAAACTTAATGCAATGCAAGAAGAAGCAAAGCAAGGATATAATCAAATGGAAAAAGATGGCCTAATGGGTCAGCCTACTCAAGGAGAAATGTTAGACGATTCTATTCCTTTTGGTATGGGCGATATAAATGTTGAAGATGATCAGGGTCAAGAATTAATGATGGCTGACGGTGGGTTAGTTCCCAAAGGATTTTATCATGGTGGAATGCACGATGAAAGAGGAAGACCTATTCAAGCTACTAGTGGAATGAGAACATTAAATACTCAAAATCAACCAAACAGACCACAACCTTCTTTTGGAGATTCAATGGGCGGCTTTGGTGGATTTACATTTAAAAACTATCAACATCCAGATGGTAGAAACATGATGGTTCCATTTATGAATGGTGTACCTATGTTTAGTATACCTGAAGGTTTTGTAGAAGTTGATCTTAATAATCCTTTACCACCAGCACCCCCAACTTCACCTGTACTTCCTCCTGCAGAAGTAGTTAAACCTGTTGAGTTTGGAGGTGGCCCAGATGATCCTGAATCAGGTCAAGTAAAAAGTTTTGAAGACATGACCCCAGAAGATAGACAAAAGGCTAGAGATTTTTACAATAAAGATAGCAAACTTAAATCTGTACTACAAGCTATTCCTTTTACTAAGTTTTTAGTAAATCAAGGAGAAAAAAGTCTACGAGCATATGATAAAAAGACGTTAGACTTTGATATACAAAACGAAAATAAAAAACGAGATGCAAAAGCAGCTATTGCTCTTGCTGAGAAAAAAGCTGCAGAAGAAAAAACAGCAAAAGAAAAAGAAATAGAAATAGCTAACCTTAAGGAACAATATAAATTAAAGGGTACTACTGAAGCACAATCAGCAGTTGCTCTTGCTGAGAAAAAAGCTGCAGAACAAATAGCTAATCTTAAGGAACAATATAAATTAAAAAGTACTACTGAAGCACAAGCAGCTATTGCAGAAAAAAATAAACGAGATGCTGAAATAAAAAGTCAACAAGAATTATTTGATAAATTAGCTGCAGACAAAGCTGCTGCTGATAAAAGAAATGAACAATTAACAAAGGAATTAGAAGCAGCTAATTTAAATAAAGATATTTATAATGTTTCTGATCCTACCGTAAAAGGTGTCACTAAAAAAGATGTTGATATTGCTGAAGCAGTAGCTGCTGAAGGAAAATCTGCTAAAGGGATTGATGGTGATTACACAGGTGGCCCTGATGGTTATTCAGGTAGTGGCCCAGATGGTTACAGTGGTGGAGATGCCAACTCAGGTGGAGACTTTAGTGGAGCAGACTTTGGTGGTTCTTTTGGTTACTTTAATCAAGGTGGCCTAGCAGGAAAAAAACCTAAGAAAAAAATGAAGACGTATAAGAAAGGTGGTTTAGCTACACGGTAAAAAGCTAAATATGACTAGCTACTCATCCCCCTACCAACATAGGCTACGGTGGCCCTAGTAAAGGAGACAGTAATGTCTGATACAGTAATGGCAGAAGAAGTAAAGCCACAAGAAAAAGTTGCATTTGCAAATCGTAAATACTCTAATGAAGATAGAATTAAAAAAGAAGAAGAAGAGCTAGCAACATTAGTTGCAGAACAAAAAGGTGAAGTAGAACCTGAAGAGGTTGAAAAAGAAGAAGAACCTACTAATGCTGAAGAAAAAAGTTTTAAGAAAAGATACGGTGATTTACGTAGGCATTCACAAAAACAACTACAAGAACATGTAGAAAAAATAAATGCTTTGCAAAGTCAACTAGAACAGTCTACTAAACAAGAAATTAAACTACCTAAGTCTGACGAAGACATAGATGCTTGGGCAAGTCAGTATCCTGATGTTGCAGCCATAGTAGAAACTATAGCAATTAAAAAAGCTAAAGAACAATCGTCTGGCTTAGAAGCTCGTGTAAAAGAAATAGACGAGATGCGAGAAGCAGCAAACAGAGATAAAGCAGAAGTTGAGTTAATGACTGCACACCCAGACTTTGCTGATATAAGAGATAGTGACGAGTTTCATGAGTGGGCAGAAGAACAGCCTAAGTCAATACAAGACGCACTATATGAAAACGATAGCGATGCTAGAGCAGCATCAAGAGCTATAGACTTATATAAAGCAGACAAAGGTATAAAGACTAAGAAGTCTTCTTCAGGTAAAGATGCAGCAAAAGCAGTATCTAAAACAAATACCAGAAGTGAACCATCTGGTGAAGATGCTGGAATGGTAAAAGAATCAGTTGTGCAAAAGATGTCTGCACAGCAATACGAGAAGAACGCAGATAAAATCATGGAAGCTATACGATCAGGTAAGTTTGTATATGATATATCTGGCAATGCTCGTTAAAAAGGTATTGACATATTTATACAATAGTGTATAACTATATGTACAATGTAGTTGCGTAGCCTCTGTAAAGATTACCTACGCAACTTATTAATAGCAAACAACAATAATAATATAGACTACCTATTATCTTTTGGCCCATTGATGTAAGAGTCGGCCAACTTTTACTAAAATGCACCCTACTAGATTTAGCCACTACATGAATACTTGTTTCGTTTGCATCTGTAGAAAATCCAAAGGAGAAATAACATGGCATTTTCAACTGCGGCTGGGTATGGTAACTTACCTAACGGTAACTTCTCACCAGTCATTTACAGCAAACAGGTGCAACTTGCGTTTCGCAAAGCATCAGTTGTAGGAGCTGTAACAAACTCCGACTATTTCGGAGAGATAGCTAACATGGGAGATTCGGTTAAAATTATCAAAGAACCGGAGATCACTGTGAAAGCATACGCACGTGGCACAACTATCCAACCACAAGATCTTGATGACGAAGATTTCTCATTGACCATTGACAAAGCAAATTACTTTGCATTTAAAGTTGATGACATTGAGGAAGCACATTCACATATTAACTTTCAAGACCTTGCAAGTGATCGTGCTGCTTACCGTTTGGCTGATCAATTTGACCAAGACGTTCTTGGTTACTTGTCAGGTTTCAAACAATCTGTACTGCATGGCACAGCCGACACAGTTAACGCAACCGTAAATGGTTCAGTTGCTGTATCTACTGCTGCTACAAACGAGCTACTAGCATCTATGTTAGTGGATGCTGCCGACTTTAATGGCGGTACAGCAGGCAACTCAATCGTTGCTGTTCCTCGTGCAGGTGGAGATAGCTTAAACACAACTACTGCTAAAGCATCACCTCTATCTATCATCGCTCGTATGTCAAGAAAACTTGACCAACAAAACGTTGATACATCAGGTAGATGGTTGGTCGTAGACCCTGTGTTTGCAGAGCTACTTCAAGACGAAGATTCACGTCTTCTAAACTCTGACTTCGGTGGAGCTGGCTTACAAAATGGATTAATCTTGAACAACGTTCACGGTTTTAAAGTTTACATGTCAAACAACCTACCAGCAGTCGGTAATGGTGCAACTGGTGCAACAGCAACAGGTAGCACACACTATGGTGTAATCGTTGGTGGTCACTCATCAGCAGTTGCAACAGCAGACTCAATCAATAAAACAGAAACCTACAGAGACCCTGATAGCTTTGCTGATATTGTTAGAGGCATGCATATGTACGGTAGAAAAATATTACGCCCAGAGGCATTGTCTCGTGCGTTTTATGTTTCTGGCATATAAGGAGGACTGACTAATGGCTACTTATTCATCAAGTTTACAAGCAGTTCACAGACCTTCTGCTCCTGCACCATACTTAGTAAGTAATACTATTGATATTGCTGTAGAAAACACAAATAACGCTGCGGCATTAGCTGCAAACGATATTTTGCAAATCTTCACAATACCAACAGATACTCTTATTATGGCAGCAGGTTATGAAGTTGAGGCTCTATTAACTGGAGAATCAAACGACACAACATTCAACTTAGGTATTACTACTGCCTCTACAGGTGGTATTGCTGCTGATGTTGATGAGTTCGTTGCAGCAATGGACACAGACGCTATGGCGGTTGGTTCATATGCTACTATGATTCCCGGAGTGTTCCCGAACCTTACTGGTTCTACGGCAACAACAATGGATCTTGAACTTCAAGCTGCAAGTACTGCACCGACAGGTGGTAAGATTCGTGTTTGGATGGTTCTTATGAACATAGACAATCCCGGAGACTTAAGTGCTGACGAAGTTGATCGTGATCAACTAGCATAATACTATTTAGTGGGGCAGGGTAAACTTGCCCCACTTATTATGATATAGGAGAAATAAAATGGCAGATGCAGTTACAAGTGAAACGCTAGTTGATGGCCCTCACAACCTTGTAATGAGATTTAGAAATGTAAGTGACGGTTCAGGAGAATCAGCAGTTGCAAAAGTAGATGCAAGTGCGTTAAGCACAGATGCACATGGTAACGCAGTAAGCAGTGTTATTATAGAACAATTATGGTGGAATACTGTAGGTATGTCTGCTGAGTTATTTTGGAATGCAAGCACTAATGTATCTGCAAGAAAAATTAAAATTGACTCAGAAGGCTATTCTGATTACCGTGATTTCGGTGGTCTTGTAAACAATGCAGGTAGTGGCGTTAATGGTGATGTACTATTAACTACTACAGGACACAGTAATACAGATACCTATGACATTATTGTAGCAATGAAAAAAGTTTATTAATTTAAATATTAAGGAATACAATGGCTGAAACATACCTTACGTTAACAAATAAAGTTATAGCTAGATTAAATGAAGTTGAGTTAACATCAGCTAATTTTACATCAGCTAGAGGAATACAAGTACAGTGTCAAAACGCTGTCAATGAAGCTATTCGGTATATTAATCAAAGAGAATATAACTATCCGTTTAATCATGCTACTGCTACAGAGACTCTAACAGCAGGTACAGTAAAGTATACTGTTCCTACATCTACTAAAGTAGTAGACTACAATACATTTAGATTAGTAAAAGACTCAGACTTAGGTAATGGGTCAATAACTTTAAGTCCATTAAACTACAACGACTATCTAAGAAGCTATGTAGAACAAGAAGATGAAATACAAACTACAACACTAAGTCAGTCTCACACTGACTCTGTTACTACGTTAACAGTAGCGAGTACAACAGGATTTGATAGTTCAGGTACTGTTTTTGTAGGTAATGAAGTTATGACGTATACAGCAGTAGGTTCTTCAACGACTCTTACTGGTGTCACTAGAGCTACTGGTGGAACTACTGCAGCAGCACACGCAAGTGGTGTGCAGGTTGCACAGTTTGACAATGGTGGAATACCTAAATACGTAACAAGAACTCTTGACAATAACTACATACTATATCCTTTTCCTACAAAATCTTACTCATTAAAATTTGACTACTTTACTTTTCCAGCAGACTTAGCTGCACATGGTGACACTACTACTATACCTGACAGATTTGCTGCAGTTATAATAGATGGGGCTACAGCATTTGTGTATCAGTATCGTGGTGAAATGCAACAGTATGGTGTAACATTTACACGTTTTGAAGCTGGCATAAAACACATGCAGACTTTGTTAATAAATAGATATGACTATTTACGATCAACTTATATACCGCAGTCTTCAAACTATATAGGGTCACGAACATCAACTAGGATTATTTAATGCCTGAAACTTCACAAATAAGTCCAGTAGCTTTTAACTGCGAGGGGGGTTTGGTATTAAACAAATCTACTTTTTTAATGCAACCCGGAGAAGCTCTTGAGTTACAAAACTTTGAACCAGATATTGGTGGTGGATATAGACGTATAAATGGTTTTAATAAATATATAAATCATATTGTTCCTCAAACTACAACAAGCTCAGAAGCAGTATTAATGTGTACTGTTTTTTCTAATAATGTATTAGCAGCTAGAGGTGAAAAAATATGGAGTTCTGCATCTACTACTATAACTATTGCTATAGTTGCAAATACTTCTATGACAGGCTCTGGAACAATTAATGTTTTTAGTACTACAGGATTTACTGCAAGTGGTACTTTGCAAATTAATAGTGAGATATTTACATATACAGGTGTAACTTCTTCTACATTTACAGGTGTAACTCGTGCTACCTCTTCTACTACAGCAGCAGCTCATGCGGTAAAAGATGTAGTTTCAGAAAGTTGGACACAACGAGATACAGGTAGAACCAACGCAGCAAAGTATACTTTTGAAAAATTTAACTTTGATGGTAACAGTAAAATTATTGTAGTAGATCAGGTTAATGCTCCTACAGTATTTAACACTTCTTTAGCAGCAACTGATGTAAGCGAAAGTTCTGTAGCTGGTGCAAAATTTGTTACTGCTTTTAAAGGGCATATGTTTTACGCAGGTATGTCTAATACCCCAGAAGAATTAGTGTTTAGTCAACCCTTTGATGAAGATGCTTTTAGCAGTGGGTCAGGTGCAGGTAGCATTAAAGTAGATGACATTATTGTAGGCATTAAAACTTTTCGTGAAAATCTTTTTATCTTTTGTGAAAATAGAATATTTAGTTTATCAGGCACGTCTTCTTCAAACTTTGCAATGTCTCCTGTTACTCGTAACATTGGTTGTGTTAATGGTAATACTATACAAGAACTTGCAGGTGATTTAATTTTTCTTGGCCCTGATGGTTTAAGAACTGTTGCAGGTACAGCTAAAATTGGTGACGTTGAGCTTGGTACAATAAGTAAAAATGTACAGCCTTTATTTGACGAACAGATAGATGATGCTACAGTTTTTGAAAGTATTGTTATACCAGAAAAAACTCAATACAGATTATTTTTTGCTAAAGAGGGTCAAGCACCATCACTAACTAAAGGTGTTATATGTGTAAGAAAAAGTGAAGGTTATGAGTTTTCTGAAATTAGAGGCATAAAACCTTCTAGTACAGATACTACAATAGACGCAGGTGATGTGTTAGTATTACATGGAGATTATACTGGGTATATAAATAGACAAGAAACAGGAAACGACTTTGATGGTACGGTTATATTTGGTAAATATAGAAGTCCTGATTTAGGTTTTAATGACTTGGGTATTAGAAAACATATGCAAAGAGTAATAATTAACTATAAACCTGAATCTGCTATTGACGCAGATTTGTTTTTAAGGTATGATCAGGAATCAGCAACTTCTGCTAGACCTGCTGCATATCCTTTAGATTCTACAAAAGTAGCTGCTCAATACGGAGTTGCTACATACGGATCAACAAGTACCTATGGTGGTACAACACAACCTTCTGTAAGACAATCAGTAGAAGGATCAGGGTTTACAATAGCTTTAAGAGTAAATGATGGGGGTTTAACTGCTCCTTATTCTCTTAAAGGATTTCAATTAGAATATCAAATAGGAGCTAGAAGATAAATGGGTGCTACATATACAAGACAGTCCTCTTATACTGACGGAGATGTAATTACAGCAGCAGATACTAACAACGAATTTGATCAGTTGTTAGCTGCATTTGCTGCATCTACAGGACACACACACGATGGTACAACTGCTGAAGGTGGCCCAATAACTAAACTATTAGGTACTTCTATTACTATCGGTGATGCTACATCAGGTACAGACATAACAGTAACATTTGATGGCGAATCAAATGATGGTGTATTTAAATGGATGGAAGACGAAGATTACTTTGAGTTTTCTGATGACATACTTGTAGCTTCTACAGAAAAAATACAGTTCCGTGATACAGCAATATACATTAACTCTTCAGCAGATGGACAGCTTGATCTTGTAGCTGACACAGAAATACAGATAGCTGCTACTACTGTAGACATAAACGGTAACGTAGATGTATCTGGAACATTGACAGTTGCAGGTGCTGTAGACTTTGGTGATGCTGCTCTTTCAAATGTAGGTGCAGTTCAACTTGACTCTATAGCTGGTGATGGAGACACAAACACTAGTATTACATTTAGTGGTTCAGATGTTATTACAATAGCTAACGCAGGTACAAACCAAGTTACATTTAATGATGGTTCTATTTCTCCTGTGTCTGACTCAGATGTAGACTTAGGTACAACTAGCTTACGTTTTAAAGATGTTTACATAGATAGTGCTACAGTTACAGGTCAGGTTGCAGCAGCTTCATTAGACATTTCTGGCGATATTGATGTAGATGGTACTACTAATTTAGATGTAGTAGACATAGACGGTGCAGTTGATATGGCCACAACACTTGCTGTTGCAGGTAATGTAGACTTTAATGGTGATCTTGATGTAGATGGCACTACAAACTTAGATGTTGTAGACATTGATGGTGCTGTTGATATGGCTAGTACACTAGCTGTAGCTGGAGTTTTAACGGGTGCGTCTTTAGACATATCAGGTGATATAGACATTGATGGCACAGCTAACTTAGACGTAGTAGACATTGATGGTGCAGTAGATATGGCAACTACTCTTCAAGTAGATGGTGTAGCAACCTTTACTGGTAGAGATATTCATAGTGGTGGTATTACTATTGCTAATGCTGGACAGATTGGTTCTGTTGGAGATACAGATGCAA
>Ga0209634_1000866_pt1 | contig 22888 bp, 24 predicted proteins | sample LinPmetageLP40_FD_184043 | JGI IMG/M metagenome (GOLD analysis project Ga0209634, IMG submission 184043) | Marine viral communities from the Pacific Ocean - LP-40 (SPAdes) (version 2) | ecosystem: Environmental > Aquatic > Marine > Oceanic | place: Pacific Ocean | collected 2010-08-26 | reverse complement strand
GTTATGGATTTGGTATCGGACAATTTGGTGGAACAGTTGCAGGAGCATTAACAAATACTTTATCTTCTGGAATAAATGATAGTGTAAATATAATTCCAGTTATATCTAATGCAGGTTTTCCAACAGTAGGAACAATTGCTATTGGCACAGAACTTATTACCTATACAGGTAAAGGCACAAATACTTTTACAGGTGCAACAAGAGGAGCATTAGGTACAACAGAAGCAGCTCACAGTAACTCTGCAGTGGTTACAAATGCAACGGATTTTACTGGGTGGGGCAATGCTGTCGAAGCGTCGACCGTGACCTTAGAACCAGGTATTTGGTCTTTAAACAATTTTGGTCAAGTATTGGTTGCAACCATTGCTAATGGTAAAACTTTTACTTGGGATTCTGGTATTACAGCAAGGTTAACAACAAGAGCATCTACAACTACTACTAATTACAGAACAGCAATTGCAACAGGAGTAGGTAACCCAACAGCTTCAAGACTAACATTAATATCACCAACCACTAGACACTTAATTCATTTTGGAACTGAAGTAACTATTGGCGATCCTTCTACTCAAGATGATATGTTTATTAGATTTGCAAACCAAGAAGAAATTAATGAATATGATATTCTAGCTGTTAACAGTGCTGGATCTCAAAGACTTCAAGATGGAACTAAAATTATAGGAGCGTTGACCGCTAAAGAAAATATTCTAGTTTGGACTGACAACTCATTGTATACAATGAAATTTGTTGGAGCACCTTTTACATTTGGGTTCGAACAAGTTGGTACTAACTGTGGATTGATTGGTAAGAATGCAGCAATTGAAATTGATGGTGTTGCTTACTGGATGTCTAATAATGGTTTCTTTGCATTTGATGGTACAGTAAACTCACTACCTTGTTCAGTTGAGGATTATGTTTATGATGATGCGGCAACTACTAAAGGTCAACAAATTAATGCAGGAATTAATAATCTATTTACAGAAGTTACTTGGTGGTATCCATCTGCTGGATCAGATTTTAATGATAGATCTGTAACTTATAACTATGGTCAAACAGGTCAACCTACTCCTATGGGTAATTGGTACACAGGAGTAAATGAAAATTCTATAAGAACAGCTTGGATTGATTCTTTAATTTATCCAAAACCTTATGCCACTGCATTTAAAAGTAATAACACAGGAACATTCCCTATTGTTGTTGGAGAATCTGGTTTAGGTCAAACTTTATTCTTTGAACAAGAAGTAGGAACAGATCAAATTAATCCTGATGGAACTACAACTACTTTGACTTCTTTTATCGAATCTTATGATTTTGCTTTACAAACTGATCAAGGTATAGGAGAATATTTTTTAGCTATGCGGAGATTTTTACCTAACTTTAAAGTTTTAACAGGAGATGTAGAAGTTGCTATTTCAGTTGCAGACTACCCTGCCGACCCTAATAATACTACTGCATTAAGTCCCTTTACAATTAACTCATCTACAACTAAAGTAGATACAAGAGCAAGAGGGAGATATGCCGCTATTAAAATAGAAAATATAGGATCAGGACAATCATGGAGATTTGGTACATTCCAAGCTGATCTACAACCAGATGGAAGAAGATAATGACAAAAGTAGTAGTAAGATTACCAGAACCTAAAAAAGAATATAGTGAGGATAATCAAAGACAAATTAATAGAGCCTTGACAACTATTGTAGAACAATTAAATTCTACTTTTTTAACACAATTAAAAGAAGAAGGTGAGAGATTTACTTGGTTTAAATCTTCAGGAAACTAATGGCTAATATATATAAAAATGCACAGTTTGATTTAGATTCTACAGGTGTAGTTGATATATATACAGTTCCATCAAACTCAAGAGCAATTATACAAAACATCCACACAGCAAATGTTGGATCAGGAAATACAGAAATAAAAGCTTTTGTTTATGATAGTTCTGTAGCAACAGCTTTTCAATTTGCAGAGCACACTGTAAATGCTGGAAACTCTAAATCAATATCTGATGGATCTATTATTTTAGAAGAAAATGATAAACTACAATTACAAGCAGCAACTGCTGATATATTTAAAGGCACTTGTGCTATATTAGAAATTAACAGAGAGGATATATAATGTCATTTATAGAAACAGAAGCATCAATTAGATATGAAGTAATTGATGGTAAAAAAATACCAATAATCACTCCTCAAACTAAAGTAACATTAACTAATATGATAACAAAAAAAGAATATAACTCTGATGCAGAAGCATTAGCAGATGTACAAGACCCTAATAGCGATACTAAACCAGAACATGTACGTAGAGACGTAGATATAACTGTGGAAAGTATACCTTTAGGTGCTGGCGTTAATATATTCTAGATTGACTATTAACAAAAAAACAAGTAAAATGCACAATACTAGCATATATTCAAGGGTTGCTATCTTGCATTTCAACAATATAATATAAAGAGACTTATGTTTTCAGGATTACGTAAAAAAGTTAAAAAATTTATACCTAAAGAGGTACGACCTTTTGTACCTTATTTAGCGGCTATGATACCGGGTGCTGGGTTAGGGTTAGGTGCTTTTGCTCAAAGTAATCCTGCAATGTATAAAGCTTTAATGGCAGGTGGAACAAAATTTTTAAGTGATGATGAAGCAAGTTTAAAAGATGTTGCAATAACTTCAGCACTATCCGCAGCTCCTCAAATGTTAGGAGATTTTGCAGGACCAACAGGACCTGATCCAGATACATTTAAAGGTATGCTTCAAGGAGGTGCGAGAACACTTGCTGAAAAAGGACCTTTAACAACACTAGCAGCTCAAACCGGAATAGACACAGGAATTAAACAAGCAGAAATTGCTAAAGAAGAATTAGATGAATACAATAGAATGTTAAAAGAACAAGGTATTGGAGATAGAAAAGCCAGAAGAGGTGCTATCTATGATATATTTATGAATGCAGGATATGATGCTGACTATGTAAATGAAATGCTAGACGGCTACGGTTATGCCGATGGTGGGAGAATAGGTTTATATGGTGGTGGATCAAGTAATGTAGAACCAGATTTTATTTCAATGAGAGAAGTAGTAGAAAATGTTAATGAGGATCAAATGAAAGAAGGCATTATGCAGATGGCTTATGAGCCTGGGGTTCCAACAACAGGAGATTTATATGATATGAAAAATCCTGATTATAAAGGAATTAATCCATCAATTGTTAAAGAATTTATAGAAGAAGGAATTCCATTAGGTTATAATTCTCCAGAAGAATATTACGAAGATTTTTATGGTATTATGGGAATGGAAAAAGGTGGGAGAGCAGGATATAGATATGGTAAAAGTGTACAAAGGACTAAAAGAAAACAAAAAGCACCACCAAGTGCAGGTATTACAGCTATTAATATAAAAGCAGAAACAGGTGATGATGAAGAAGCAATGACTATGGCAGATTTTATAGAAGCAATGAAAGGTGATGATGGTTTTGATCCAGAAAATTTAACTACTATGAAAGAAGGATTAGAAATGTTTTATGGTACACCAATGTCGGGTAATGCAAAACCTGTTCCAATGATGAGATTTAAAAAAGGTGGTAAGGTTAAGTCCAAAGGTGGTGGAATGGATGCAAGTAGTTCAGATTTCGAAGAGTATATAACAATCATGGGTGAAGACGGTCCGATAAGAATTAAGAAATCAGACTATGAAGCAATGCCTGGAATGTTTGTAGATACAACTACAAGTCTTTATGGAGATTCATCTAAAGGAAGACCTGTTCCAGATTTTAAAGCTAAAGGTGGTTTAATGGGATTAAAAATGGGTGGAAGACCAATGGAAATGGATTATAGACAAGGAGGGTTTATTCCTGTAGGATCAAAAGAAAGAGCAGATGATGTACCCGCAAGATTATCTAAAAATGAATTCGTAATGACTGCCGATGCTGTAAGAGCTGCTGGTGGTGGAAGTGTGAATAAAGGAGCGAAGAGAATGTATAACTTAATGAATAATTTGGAGGCAAAAGTATAATGGGAATAATGAAAAAAATAAGAAGTAAGGTTGATAATGTAAGAAAAAAATACATTCCTACTTTTGGAGAACAATTTGAAAAAAGTAAAGGTGAAGGTAAAAAAACTTTTACATCAACTAGAGATAAATCTAAAAAAGGAAAATTAGAATATTCTACAGAAACAAAAGCTGAAAGATCTAAAGCTCAAAAAAAAATGTCTAACAGAGAAAGAGCTAGAGTTGGAGATAAAAGTAAACAGTTATCTGAAAAAGGTGCTGCTTTTAAATTAGCTAAAAAATCTGGTAAAGATACTTTTACACATAAAGGTAAAAAATATTCTACTCTTTTAAAAGGAGAGAAAAAGAAAAAACCTTTAATTACAGGTAAAGGGTTGGACATGAAAATTAATATTTCTAAACCAGAACTATCTGGATCTACTTCTAAAAAAATTAAAAAAGTTGTTAGAGGTGATGACTTCAGAGATGTATCTGCTCGTAAAGGGGGCTTAATTAGAGGTTTACCTAAACTAGCTAAAAAAGGATATTAATGGCCGAAACAATAACAAGACAGTATAGGGAACCTTTTGTAGAAACCGCTGGCCTTGGTGTAACAACCGAAGGTTTACGTTTACTTAACCAAGGAATTCCTACATCCACGTACACCGGTTCGCAATTTATACAAGGTCAATCAGGATTAGAGCAACAAGCAGCAACTGCAGCTCAAGGTTTAAATGCGTTAACAGGTACAGGAGCGGGAACTGGGGCTGGTTCAATTCAGTCTTATATGTCTCCCTATCAACAACAAGTTATTGATACTTCTCTTGCATCAATGCAAAGAGAACAACAAAAAGGTTTAGGTTCTTTAAGAGATTCAGCAGTTGGTGTTGGAGCTTTTGGTGGTGGTAGAGAAGCGGCGATGATGGGTGAATACCAAGCAACAGCCGATATGGCAAGAGCAATGCAAGAAGCACAGTTAAGACAAGGTGGATTCCAACAAGCACAACAAGCAAGATCCGCGGATTTACAAGCACAACAAGGACTTGGTACTTACCAAACTCAATTAGGTGGTCAACAAAGACAAATACAACAAGCAGGTTTATCTGCTCAACAAGAATCAGCTAGAGAAGCGGCGTTCGCAGATTACACTAGACTAGGATTAGTTGGACCACAACTAGCTTCAGTTATTGGTGGTTTCCCTGCAGCAACTCAATCTCAATCAACTCCTCCTCCTAGTGCTTCACAGCAATTACTTGGACTAGGAATTGGTGCAGCTGGCTTAATGGGTGCAATGAGATAATGAGTAAAATATTAAGAAGACCAATGTTCAGAGGTGGTCCTGTATCTAGTTATGGAATGGGTATTGCATCAGGACTAGGTTATAATGAAGGTGGTAGAGTTGGTTATAAAGATGCCGGTTCAGTTAGTGGGGATATTTCAAAAGAAGAAATTATTGATCAAGTAATGAAAGAATTTCCTAATGAAACTATAGAGATTCAAATGAAAATAGTCAATGAAAGAATGGGTAATGTTGATAACCGTTCTGGTTTATCAAAATTTCTTGGGGCACCCCCTCCAAACGAAACAAGAGAAGATGCTGAAAAACGTTTATATAATTATGACAATTTAGTAAGTTCTGTTGATACTATGGGACAAGAATTAGTAGGATTAACTAATGATTTTGCAGGTAACTTTATTCTTAACCCTTTACTTAAAGCAGGTTCTTTTATTACAGGGATTGGTGATACTTCTGATATAACACCTTATAATACAAAAAGAAGTATTATAGATAGGGCTTCTAACACTGTTAGAGATGAAAAAGGTAATATTATTTCTACTAATGTAAATGAAGATATTAGTACAAAAAAAATAATATCGGATAAAATAGAAGAATCAGAAAAAGGTAGTGGAACAGGTACAGGTAATGGTGCAGGATTAAGTTTAGAAACACCTAAATCCGATAAAGAAATTATTCAAGAATATATGGATATGTTTAAAGAAAATTTAGGTGGTAATAAAGAAGAATTAAAAAGAGCAAAATATTTAGAACTTGCAAAATTTGGTGCAAACTTATTAGCACAACCGGGTGGTCAAAGTATAGGTGAATCAATTGGTAAAGCGGGGGCACCTGCTCTCGAAGGTATATCTGCATTACAAGCAACAGAAAGAGCTGGAGATAGACAAGCAAAAGCTTTGGGCTTCCAAGCAGCCCTTAGAGAATTAGAACCAGGTCAAATTGAAAAAAATATAAAAGAATTATCAAAATACATGTCTCAAGATGAAGCTATTAAAGTAGCAACAAGAACAGGAGAAGCTACTAACAATCTTACAAAACAAAAAATAATTGATGGGTACGCTTTGGATATACAAAACAGTCCAGGAGCACCTGATTCCCCTGTAATAATTAAAGGTTTAGCAGAAACTATAGTAAATGCAGGAAAAAATTTATCAGATTTTGCACCACTTACTGAAAAAACTATTATAGAAGAAGATAGATTATACTATGATAAACAAGGAAAAATATACAAGGGAAAAGACGACGGAACTTACATTGAAGTAAAAATTTCCACAGAAAATGAATAAGGTAAACTATGGCTTTAAAAGAAATAGGTAAACCATTAACTCTTAAAACTGTCATAGAAGAAAAAAAAGAAGAAGAAGTAGGTTTTTTTGAATCTGCATTAGCAGGTGTTGCAACAGGTCTTTGGAATATTCCAAAAGGTTTTGTATCTTTAGGTGCAGAACTTTTCGATTTAATTGGTGATACAGATACAGCTAAAGGTGTTGAGAAATGGTTCGATGATGTCAATCCTTTTGACGACGAGGCTGAAGCGAGAACCATTGGAAGAATTACACAAGCACTTACACAAATAGGTATACCGGCTGTTCAAGGTTATAAAATAGGTTCAGCTTTAGCCACTAGAGCATTACAAGCCAAACAAGCCAATAAGTATTTAAGCATGAGTAAAATAGGCTCTAAAATTATGACCCCTACTGCAGGAGGTGTTGTAGGTGGTGGTGTTGGAGAAGCATTAGTAGCAGATGAGGATATTGGAACTTTTGCTGATATGGCAAGAGGTACATCATTAGAACCTTATGCATTAACAATGATGGATACTGAAGAAAAAGAAAGTGGTAGGCAAGATGCATATAGAAAATTAAAAAACAGATTAAAGTTTGGTACCGAAGGTGCATTATTTAATTTAGGAATTATTGGTGCGGCAAAAGGTGTTAAAGCATTAAGAGGTTCTGGAGATAAAGTATTAGATGAGTATTCATCTAACGCTATAAAAAGAGATTTTGAAACGTTTGGTGAATTTGGTTTAACTGCTAAAGGAACGGGACCTGCTAGTACATTTGAAGCTTCAGAATATTTTGGAGGTATGAAAAAAGCAGCTGCAATGCAGGCTAATCAAATTACTAAAAAAATTGACACTTCTCTTAAAAATTTAGGAGATGAATTTTATAATCAATATCTTAATACAAGAAAAGGAGTTAAAGAAACTAGAACAGGACAAGAGATATTTAAAAATGATTTACAAGAAGTAGTAAGTCCAACAAGTACTAATTCCGAAAGACTATTAAAACCAGAAGCTAAAAAAAGAGCAACCAAAGAATTACAAGCCGTTAAAGAATTTAAAAAACTTGAAGAAGAATTGGTTGATTTAGGAAGAGGAATAGATAATGGTAAAGAAATAACCGAAGAAACTATAAGTAAAAGATTATTATTAAATAATGAAAAACTTACAAAACTAAAAAATAAATTTCCAGAGATAAAAGACTTTGAAGAATTATCTAAACGTATAACAGATAAAGGTGCATTTACTGTAGATGATTATGTAAAAGCAGGTGAAGAAACTTCTATTTTTAAAAATATGTTAGACAAAGTACAAAAAGTTGGTGGAGATTCTAATAAATTAAGAAGCGCATTGGTAGAAGCTAGACTTTCTATTGATAATATGTCAAGTCGTTTATACTTACAAAACTTAGATGATGTTACTGCTAAAGGAATTTCAGATAATTTTGGTAGATATACAAATACTTTATATCAAAAATATGAACAAAAAGGATTATTTGGATTTGGTACATATAAACCTACCGAAGAAATTATTGACAGAAGTAAAGATAAATATATTCAATTTAGAATAGAAGAATTACAAAGAGCAGGAAGACCAATTGATGCAGACACTTTAGCAAAAGAAGCAGATGATGAAGTAAGAAATTTTGCAAAGAAAATAGCAAATGATGAAGTAACTCCATATGACATGAATAATTCAAATGTAGCAAAAGAAGAATTAAGAAATGTTAGAATGGATGATTCTATTTTAAAAACAAAAAAATTAAATGCTTGGCAAGAAGAATTATTTGGTGTGATCAAAGATCCATCTTATAGTTTTTTTGCAACGGTTGGAAAACAAGCAAACTTAAATTATACATTAGATTTCTTAAATACGGTTGCTAAACAAGGATCTGGTCCCAATGGATTTGTAAGATCTGCAGATGAATTACAAGATCAAATACTAAAAAGTAAATATGGTTTTGGAATGGAAGCTGCTCGTGCAGAAAGAGGTAGATTAATAGAATTAGGAGATAAAGGTATTAAAGATTTAGTAATACTAGATGAGCAATTAGCAAAATCTAGTAGTGAAGCTATGTCTGAATTATCTAATCCAAACAAATGGAAAAAATATGTTAATGATACTCAAATTCCAAATGCGTTAGATGGTACATACCTTAAAGCACCCACTTATGATCAAGTTTTTCAAGTTACAAGTGATTGGTTAAATAAAAGTAGAGTAGGTACTTTTTATAAATACGCAGTTCTTGCTCCAAAAGCGGGTTCTCAAATTGCAAAAACAATTCTATCTCCATTAACTCATGTAAGAAACCTCATCAGTGCGGGTTCTTTTGTGGCTGCAAATGGTGCTGCTTTCCCTAACTACGGAGATATTAAAATGTTATTACCTAAATCATTGGGTGGTAAAGGAGTAATGAAACAAGCTTATGACCTAACAGGTAAAAGAATATTTGGAACTATGGGACAGGCGGATGTTGAATTAGCTGAAAGATTATTAAAAGTTGGTGTAACAGATTCAAATTTACAAATTGGAGAAACTCAAAGACTATTGAGAGATGTATTAAAAGATCCTGCGGCAGTTGAAAAAGGTTTATATAATAAATTACCAGGTGCATTAGCTGGTAAAAGTAAAAAAGGTTTATTGAAAGCTTATGCTAAAATGCAAGATGCATATGTAGCTGAAGATGACTTTTGGAAAATTATTAATTGGAGTTTAGAAAGAAATAGATATGATGGATTAACTAAAAATTTAGGTATTAATAGTAATAATATTTTAAAAATTTTAGATGGAGATCCCGAAACCATAAAATCACTAGGTACTAATGGTCAAGCTATTGCTGATTACTTTATAAAAAAATCTCCTAGAATAGATTATATAAAAAGTGGTGCTAATCAAGAACAAGTATTAAGTAATTTTTTAGATGAAGTTGCAGGTAATTTAACGAGAAACCAAGTGCCTAACTATGCTTATATTGGTAGAACAGGTAGAGCATTGAGACAAACTCCTTTTGGAAACTTTATTGCTTTCCCATTAGAGATTATGAGAACAGGTCATAATATTTTTCAACAATCTATTGATGAGATTACAAGTGGAATTCCAGAACTTGTAGGTTTAGGATATAAAAGATTATTTAGTTTTGGTGCAACTGTTGGAGCTGTTCCTTATGGAATGGTTGAAATGTTTAAAGCTAAAAATGATGTAACTGATGAAGAATTAAATGCATTAAGAAAATTTGTACCTGAATGGTCAAAAAATTCTACATTAGTTCCAACAGGTAGAGATAAAGATGGTAATTTAAAATATATAGATTTTAGTTATATGAATGCTTATGATACATTAATCAGACCATTTAATGCAATTGTAACTCAATTGGGAGAAGGTATTCAAGATAAAGAAACTTTAATGCAATCATTGGGTCAAGGTATGTTGGAAAGTTCTCAAGAATTATTAAAACCTTACACAACAGAATCTATTTTTACAGAAGCTTTAGTTGATTCAACATTTAGAAAAGGTTATGGTAGGGGAGGAAGAAGAGTGTGGAGTGAGGAAGATGAGACTATGGTTAAGATTGGAAAAGGAATGTTACATGTTGGTAAATCTTTATCACCTGGTTCTATTTCTCAATTAAAAAGATTAAGTGATTCTGCTACAGGAAAAACAGATAAGTATGGCCAACAATATAATCTTTCAGATGAGATTGGAAGTCTATGGGGTGGTCGACAAATACAAAGTAATCCTATAAGATCTTTAACTTATATGACTACTAAATTTGCAAGCGATTTAAAAAAAGATGGTGCTTTGTTTATTGGTCCTTTATTAAAAGGAGGGAGAGTTTCTCCTCAAGATATTATGGGAAGATATAAATATGCAGAATCTAGAAAATTTCATACCTTAAAAGAAATGTATGCAAATATTAAAGCTGCAAGAATATTAGGAATTCCAGAATATAAAATAAAAAATAAAGTTAGTAGGAGAGGAATTGATAAAGATACTTTAAATGATCTATTCCAAGGAGTATTTACACCAGAAAGACCTGGTAAATTTTTTGTCAGTAAAATAAATGAGATTACTAGAGACTTAAATGAAAAAGAAGGTGTTGATATACCCAATCCTTATTTTAAAGCATTACCAAGTATCAATGAATTGATTAATAATAATAGAAGAATTAGTTTAGAAGATGGAGATTTATCTTTTTATAGGGATAGAGATGTTGAGATTGAAACTGAATCTGTATCCTCTATTCAACCATTACAACTACCACCATCTAATGCAGCAGCTCAAGGATTAACTCCAAAACTTTCACCTGTTAATTCTAATTTAAGAAATACAAATACATTAACAAGAGGAAAAGACCTCTTTCAAAACGACATAACCTTTAATAGTTAACAATGGCTATAGAACCCAAAAACACAAGAGAACATATAATATCAATGTACGGACATATGTCAGGAATTAAAAAAGAAATTTTAAAAACCAAGCAAGATTTAAAACACCTTCACGAAGACGTTGAGAAATTGGGCGGTAAAATAGACAAGATCTATTGGGTTCTCTTAGCAGCAGCGGGAACTGCTATACTCTTTGGGGCAGATAAACTTATAAGTTAATGAAACTCATTTTAATAATTGTACTATCAAGTACTTTATATGAATTTAAACCCATTCCTGTTCCACCAGGAATGTCTTGTTCTCAACTCTACGATAAGATAGTATACTACGTTAAGAATCCAAATTATTCTCAAGGCAATGGACAGATTTGGATACAAGCATTTCATAACAAGCAAGCTGTAGGAGGATATTACTGTGAATCTAAGTAGAAATTTTACACTTCAAGAATTAATTAAATCAGACACCGCTGTTCGTAAGGGAATTGATAACAATCCTAATTCAGATCAGATAGCAAAATTAAAATTAATTTGTGATAATATTTTACAACCTGTCAGAGATCACTTCGGTCCAGTAGTAGTCACCAGCTGTTATAGATCTCCAGAGTTGTCAGTTGCAATAGGTAGTTCAATTAATAGTCAGCATTGTGATGCGGAAGCTGTGGATTTTGAATGTCCAAGTGTGGACAATGCGGAACTTTGTGATTGGGTATATAAGAACCTTGATTTTGATCAAATGATTCTTGAGTTCTACAAAAAAGGTGAGCCATCAAGTGGATGGTGCCATTGTAGTTATGTTATAGAAAAACCCAGAAAACAGTTTTTATGGGCTTATAAAGAAGAGGGCAAAACTAAATACAAACCTATTCTTGGCAAAGCTACTGATTTAGTGTAGATAGTTTTAATGCAAAATAATTTATTAGTGCATAAGCATCTAATTATTAGAGCTGAAGCTTTACGTGCTCCGACAGATGAAGAACAATTAAAAGATTGGTTCGAAGAATTTATTCGTTCTATCGATATGAAATTATTCATGGGTCCTTATGTTAAGTATTGTGATATGCCAGGTAACCGAGGTATTACAGCCGTTGCAATTATTGAAACATCACACATTGCTATGCATATTTGGGATGAAGTTAATCCCGCACTAATGCAATTTGATGTTTATAGTTGTGGTGAATTAAATGTAGAAGATATTTGTAATAAAATAAAAGAAGATTTTGACATAACTAAAATAGAATACAAGTTCCTTAACCGCGAAACTGGATTACAAGATATTTAATTGTAGCAGTGATTGATTTGCTTACGGCCACTAAACAAAAAAAACTCCGAACCAATCTAGGTACAAAGGAGTACCAGAGACCTGCTACTATCCCAATTTTTTAAATCCAATCTTTTAGTTCTTCTCCTAAAATTTCACTAGCGATATTTATTTTATCTCTTAACGCTTTTCTAATTTTTTCATCTATGGTTTTTGGTGCTATAAGATCAACATATGTTACCGATTTTTTCTGACCAATTCTATGTGCTCTATCCTCTGATTGTAATCGTTTCTCTAGATCATAACCATTAGAATAGTAAATTACATTATTAGCTGCAGTTAACGTAATACCATATCCACCGGTCTGTGGATTACCAACAAAGAATCGTGCGTCGGAATCGGGATCTTGAAAACGATCAATTGTTTTTTGTCTTTCATCTGAAGAGATCGCACCGTAGTATTGAACTACAGATTCCAAACCATATTTTTTTTTAATAGCAGAAACAATATGTTCAATATCATAAATATAATTAGCCCAAATAATTACTTTACCTTCTACTTCATCAAGAACATTTAACAATTCATCTAGTCTATTATTTTTAATCTCTGTTATTGTACCGTCATCATTCTTTAAATGACCACAAGTGATTTGATGTAGTCGCATCATTTGAGTTAGTACATGTGGAGCTGTAGCCATTTTACCTTTTAGTAAAGCGAGAGCAGCGGATTTCATAGTAGAGTAAGCTTGTTTTTGTTCTTCAGTTAATTCTACTTCTCTTTCAATATAAACTTTTTCTGGTAGATCTAAACAATCTTCTTTAAGAACTCTATAAGAAAAGGCTTTTAATATCTCTGACAGTTCGTCTAATCTTTTATAACCTCCAATAATTTGAACCCTACGTCCACCAAAGTTTCTATCTAACATAGTCGCATATCTATTTCTAAAGGTATAAAAGGAAGAAAACCCTAATAAATGCTCACTTAAAAAAGCACATTGGGTATATAAATCTAATGGTGATTTTGTTACAGGAGAACCTGTAAGTATTCTTCTGTAGTTTGCTTGTTTACCAAGCATTAAAATAGATTTAGTACGTTTAGCTGTGGGAGTTTTTATAGTGGTAGATTCATCTATAGCCATTAAAGTTCTATGGGTTCTTAAAAATTTACCCGCAAACTCCAAACCTTTTTTAGTACTGAATGCCTCAACATTCATGACTAGGATGTGTAGATCATGTCCTGTTTCAAATAATGATTGATACTCTTTATCCTTTGCTTTGGATGTTGAAGCAGTCCATAATACCATTGTAGGTTGTATATGACTAACTAAATGTGTTGGAATTTCACTAGAAAACCAGTTTCTATAAACTCCTTTTGGTGCTATAATTAATGCGCCATTTATTTTACCTTTATCATAAAGCATGGCAATATTGTCTACTAATACTTTAGACTTACCTGTACCCATTTCCATAAAATAAGCATACTCATCCTTATCCCATGATTTTTCTAATGCAGTAATTTGATGTGCATAAGGTTTTGTTTTAAATTTATAATTCATAATTATTTTCTTCTTTCTAGTTGACAATTATATAAATACTATTATATGTTCTGTCAAGAGCATAATAGAATTAAAATAGAAAGTTAAAAAATGAAAAATAAAATATTTGAATTATATAAACCAAAATCTTTAGCAGATTTTTTATTATTTAAAAAAGAAAATCCTAAAGAAAATTTCGTTTATGTATTACAACATCCACCCGCTAATATAAATATATTAGGTGCATCTGATTTTGGTTACTTAGTAATTTGTTTACCAAACTTTGGTCCAGATTCTCAAATTATATTTAGCTCTAGTCCTTTTGTTTTTAAAATGCAAAAAAACTTAAGAGATTTTAGAGAACAAGATTACGTACTATTGACAGGAGATCCAGCAGTAATAGGAATTTCATGTGCTATAGTAAGTGATAATACAAATGGAAAATTTAACCTCTTGAAATGGGATCGAAGAGAGGCTAAGTACTACCCAATTAATTTCGATCTATATCAGAAAGGATAAACTATGAGTAATGAAGTAACAAACATGATGCTAAATGATTCAAAAGATCTTTTAGACAATGTAGAGATATCTACAATCGCAGCTGAATGTCATAAATTAAAAATGATAGAAGACCAAGTAGCTTCAGCTGAAGAACACTTAAAACAATTAAAAGAAAAAGCAGATAATATTGGTTCAATAGTAATACCAGAATTATTAGCCGAGCAGGGTTTAAGTGAAATTAAACTAGACGATGGTTCGTCTGTTAAAGTTAAAAAAGAATTTAGGTGCACTCTTCCAAAAGATGAAGCTAAAAGAGTTGCAGCCTATCAATGGCTTCGGGACAACAAGTTAGAGGATATTATTAAAAACAATATCTTTGTAACTTTTGGTCGTGGAGAAGATGACAAGGCGGAGCAGTTGCTTAACCTTGCGGCAGAAAATGGATTTCAACCAGAACAGAAATCTGATGTGGCTTGGGCTACATTAACTGCCCTATTCAAAGAGCGTGTCGGGGCTGGTCTCGACATGCCCTCTGATGTCTTTAATACATGGATTAAAGATAAAACTAAAATAACCAGAAAATAATGGAGAATGTGTAATGAGTAATGAAGTAACTAAAAAAGACACAGGTTCAGTTTCACTATTTGGTGATGACCTGCAAAAAGGTTTTGAGAACATGACGCAAGAAGATATGGCGTTACCGTTTATCAGAATCTTAGGACAACTATCACCACAGGTAACTGAAGGTGATGCGAAGTATGTAGACGGTGCTAAACCAGGCAATATCTACAATACTGTTACCAGCGAATTGTTCGATGGTAAAAAAGGTATCAAGATTATTCCTTGTTACTACAAAAAGGATTATCCAGAATGGTCGGATAGAGGAGATGGACCCGGTGCTCCGGTTGCTATCCACCTACCGAATAGTCCGGTAATCCAAACAGGTAAGAGAGATGGATCTAAAATTAGATTACCTAACGGTAACTATTTAGAAGAGACAGCTTCTTATTATGTTTTGGTTGAAACTAAAACAGGTGGATTTACACCTGCGTTGATCACTATGAAATCAACACAACTTAACGTTAGTAAAAAATGGAATTCTATGATGAAAACCATACAAATAGCTGACGGTAAGGGTGGATTTGCAATACCACCAATGCATGGGGTTGTGTACAATCTCCAATCTGTACTACAAAAGAACGATAAAGGTTCTTGGTATGGTTGGTCTGTTACACAAGACAGAATCATGGGACAAGAAGATAAGTCTTTATACCTAATGGCTAAAGACTTTAACGGAAATGTCTCTAAAGGGAACGTGCAAACAAAAGCAGATGTGGAAGAGAAGGCTAAAGATAGTACGCCGTACTAAATTTAACTTAAAGGGGATCGTAAGATCCCCTTTACAAAGAAAGAAAAAAGGAATATATGGAAAAGTTCAAACAAATTTTTAGTGGATTAACGATAGCATATGGACAATACCAACCTGGAGAACGTGGAGAAAATGGAAAGCAAAAAGGAAAAGCTTTTATTGTTCGTAAACCCGTTACCGACGAACTCTGGACAAATCACCTTGGGGGAGAAGGACCTGCCCTTGGGATTATCCCTATCACAGAAAACAATGATTGTAGGTGGGGGTGCATTGATATTGACGAATACGATCTTGATCACATTAGCCTCATTAAAAGTGTTAGGAATCTTAAACTCCCTTTAATAGTCTGCCGATCTAAATCTGGTGGAGCACACGTCTTTTTATTTACCAAAGAAAATATTTCTGCAGCTCTTATGCAGAATACTCTTAAAAAATTTGCAGTAGTTTTAGGATATGAAGGTTCAGAAATCTTCCCTAAACAAACAGAGATATTAGTGGAACGTGGTGACACTGGTAATTTCTTAAACTTACCTTACCACAATAACATGAAAGGACTACGATATGCTATCAACGATAATGGCACCGGTTGTGCACTTGAGGAATTTTATCAGCTCTATGATGTTTACTCAAAAACCAAAAAAGAAATTGAAGAAATTAAGATTGAAGAAAAAAAAATAGAAGAAGCTTTTCCGTATGGACCTCCTTGCTTAAACAAATTGGCATCAATAGGTTTTGGTGAGGGGTCTAGAAATAATGCATTATTTAATGTAGCAGTTTATTACAAACAATCTAATCCAGATAGTTGGGAAGATGAAATTGTAAAAGCTAATATGAAATACATGGAGCCACCACTAAGTAATAGTGAGGTTCAACAGTTAATTAAATCAATAAATAGAAAAGGTTATGACAAGTATAGATGTAAGGATGCACCTATAAACTCTGTATGTCAATCTGGTTTATGTAGAACAAAAAGATTTGGAGTAGGGTTTGGAGAAGAAGAAATGCCAGCTCTAGGTAACTTAACAAAGTATACCTCTAATCCACCACAATGGTTTTTAGATGTTGATAAAACTAGAATAGAATTAAAATCAGAACAACTTTATAGTCCACCTTTATTTGCATTAGCATGTTTAGATCAAGCTAACTTAATAGTGCCTGTTCCAAAACCAAAAGATTGGAAAGAATTATTTTTAAGGCCAATGATGCAAAACCTACAACAGATTCAACCTTTAGAATCTCTAGACCCTATAAATGAAATGATAGGACTACTTCAAGATTGGACAACCAATAGACAATTAGCTAGAACAATGGATGATATATTTAACAAACTTCCATACACTGATGACAGTAGAGAGTTTACTTATTTTAGAATGGAAGACTTTTATAACTTTGCTAAGAAGAATCATTGGGAGATGGACAAAACTAAAACAGGTAATTTAATTAAAAGGTTAACTCAAGAACAAGGATACCATGATGATGTTTTTGTAGAAGAGATAAGAGTAAGTATTAAAAAACAACAACCAAGATTAATAAAAATTAAAACAATGAAAAAGATAGATGCAAGTTTATCTAAAGTTCCATATCAACAGGATGACTTTTAATGAATGATAAACAATTAGATTTTTTTAAAAAAGAACATTCTCATTTAGATATAGATAATAAAACTATAGATGTCGCAGATATTATTCCTAATCATAATGTAGTTTCTAAAAGATATTTTATTAAACCAACAGGAGGAAAACACCCTTTTTGGATGTTTGATGAAAGATTAAACACAGGTGATTTTCCTTATATCATAGATACTAATTGGAAAAATTGTAAAATTAAAACTCAACATGTAGTTATTAGAGATACTATTGAATATCCATATGTAATGTTACAAACAATTGATTCAAGAAAAAATTCTTTAAAAAGAAAAAACATAAGTATTTGTATTCATAAATTAGTAGCCAGAGCCTTTTTAAATCCAGGAGAATTAGATCCTTATGATTATGACATAACAGTTGTTGATCATATTGATGGTAAGCCTTGGAACTATCGATTGCAAAATTTAAGATTTGTAACTCGTTCTGAAAATTCTAAAGGGTTAAGAGTAAGAACTAAAGAACAAATATTTAAAGTAGGTTTACTGAAAGAATTATTTTAATGGCATATGACTATGATGTTGGGGTAAATTGGCATTTAAGATTTAGATTAATAATAAAAGACCTTAAGGAAAAACTAGAGAAAACAGAAACAAAGTTAAGTATGACAGAAAGGAAACTAAAAAAATATGAAAACAATAATACTAGGACCACCGGGAACAGGCAAGACAACAACGTTGTTAAACTTGGTCGACGAGTTCATAAAACAGGGGATTAGACCTAAACAAATAGGTTACTTTTCCTTTACAAAGAAAGCAGCAACTGAAGCTGCCAATAGAGCAGCTGACAAGTTTAGTCTAGATGTGGATAATGATCTAGATAACTTCAGAACTTTACATTCTTATGCATTTAGAGCTTTAGGAATGACTAAAGAAAAGATGATGAAGTTTGAAGATTATAAGGAATTTGGACAGAAATGTGGCATACCTATTAAGACTGCGAAGTTTTCAAGTGATGATGGTACATTTAATTCAGATAATGAATACTTAACAATTATTAACACGGCAGCCGTTAAACGTATGGATCTATTAGAGTACTATGATTCAAGACAAAATATATTAGACATAGAGAGAAGCACATTATTTTTATTAGCAGAAGAGTTAGAACGATTTAAAAAAGAAAAAGGTTTAAAAGACTTTAATGATCTTTTAATTGATTTTATTGATCAAGATATTGCTCCTAGTTTTGAAGTATTATTTATAGATGAAGCACAAGATTTATCTTTAATACAATGGGAAATGGTTAGAAAACTTTGGAGTAGAGCAAAGAAAACTTATATTGCAGGGGATGATGATCAAGCAATCTTCAAATGGGCAGGAGCTGATGTAGATCATTTTATAGCTTTGAAAGAAGAAGTTAATGACATTAAAGTATTAGACCAATCATATAGAATACCAGGTGGACCTATCCATGAACTATCACAACATATAATAAACAAAGTACAAAATAGGTTTGATAAAAAATATAAACCTAGAGATGAAGAAGGTATTTTAAAAAGATATTCTGATGTTACTCAAGTTGACATGGGTCAAGGCAATTGGTTAGTATTATCTTCGGCAAACTATTTTCTAGATCCTGTAAAAGAATTATGTGAACTACAAGGTTGGTACTATCAATACAAAGGTAGGAACTCTATTCCTTTAAAACTATTGTTAGCTTTAAACAATTGGGAAAGTTGGCGTAAAGAAGAAATGTTAAATCATTTAGAAATTAAAAATATATATGAATATCTTGGAGCAAATGTTCTTGAAGGTTTTAGAAAAGGAAAAACATTGCATTCAGAAAGTAAGTACACACTAAAAGAATGCCAAGAAAAACATGGATTAATAACAGATAAAGTTTGGTTTGAATCTTTTGAAGGATTGGATACCATTACTGAAAACTACATTCGTAACATGAGGGCGAATGGAGAAGCTATAAATAAAAATCCTCGTATAACAATGTCAACCATACATGGAGCAAAGGGAGGAGAAGCTGATAAAGTTTTATTGATGCAAGATCTAACAGGCGCTGCACTTGAAACCTTAAGTAATGATCCAGATGAATTACATCGATTATTTTACACAGGTGCAACAAGAGCGAAGCGTGAATTACATATTGTAGATCCAAAAGACTTTGATCGTGCTTATATATTATGACCAATAAAGATATATTTAAAGGAACTAACTACGATTCACTAGATAAACAAGTGGGCGGGAAACATTACAAGAACATGAAAATACAACCTGCAGAATTTATTAATGAAAATAATTTGCTTTTCGCAGAAGGCAACGCTATAAAATATATCTGTAGACATCAATACAAGGGAAAGGAAGAGGACGTGAAGAAAGCTATACACTATTTAGAAATGATATTAGAAAGGGACTACTCATGAGAAGAACCCAAATGCCATTGTTTGCACCTGAAACTGAATGGGTTGCACCAGACGAACTAAAAGATTTATCTGGATGTAAAGAAGTTGCTATTGATTTAGAAACTTATGATCCACATTTAATGACCCAAGGGTCAGGTAGTGTTGTTGGAAAAGGCCACATTGCTGGCGTTGCAGTAGCCATAGAAGGCTGGTCTGGTTATTATCCAATTGGACACGAAGGTGGTGGAAATATGGACAGAAAACTTGTTTTACAGTGGGTTCAAGATCTAGTTAATCAAGAGAAAACTACCTTTATATTTCACAATGCAATGTATGATGTTTGTTGGTTAAGATCTGCTGGTATAAAAATCAGAGGTAAGATAGTTGATACTATGATTGCAGCTTCATTAATTGATGAGAATAGAATGTCTTATGCATTAAATACTTTAGCAAAACATTATGTAGGCCTTGGTAAAGATGAAAAAGTTTTACAAGAAGCAGCTAAAAGTTATGATCTTAATCCTAAAGCAGATATGTGGAAACTTCCTGCGATGTATGTAGGTGAGTACGCTGAACGTGATGCTGAAGCTACATTAAAGTTATGGCAAAGATTAAGTATAGAACTTGTAAATCAAGAACTTATGGATGTATTTAATCTTGAGACTAAATTATTTCCTTGTTTGGTTGACATGAGATTCAAAGGTGTAAGAGTTGATCTTGAACATGCAGCTAAATTAAAGAAAAATTTAATTGTAAGAGAGAAAAAAATACTTAGTAAAATCAAAGAGTTAACAGGTATTGATGTAGAAATACATGCAGCAAGATCTATCGCTAAAGCATTTGATAAATTAAAACTACCTTATGATAGAACTGAAAAAAGTAATGAGCCTAGTTTTACTAAAAACTTTTTACAAAATCATCCTCATGAGTTAGCAAGATCAATTGCAGATGCAAGAGAGATTAATAAAGCGCATACAACTTTTATAGATTCTATTACAAAGCATGCACATAAGGGTAGGATCCATGCAGACATAAATCAAATACGATCAGATCAAGGTGGAACCGTCACTGGTAGATTCTCTATGAGTAATCCAAACTTACAGCAGATTCCAGCGAGGCACCCGGAGATCGGACCGATGATTAGATCTATATTTATTCCAGAAGAAAAAACTAAATGGGGAACGTTTGACTACTCACAACAAGAACCTAGAATTTTAGTACACTATGCAAAGTTACAAAACTTAGATGGTGTTGATGAAATTGTAGATGCATACAATACAGGTGATGCAGATTTCCACCAAGTCGTAGCAGACATGGCAGGGATCGAACGTAAGCAAGCTAAAACAATTAACCTTGGGTTAATGTATGGAATGGGAAAAAATAAATTAATGTCAGAACTTGGTTTACAAAAAGAATCAGCTGAAAAATTGATTAGACAATACCATACCAAAGCACCGTTTGTTAAACAATTGATGGACAATGTATCTCGTAAAGCAAATGATCGTGGTAAAATTAGAACTTTAGGAGGTAGGGCGTGTCATTTTGATCTATGGCAACCTACACAGTTTGGTGTATTTAAACCACTACCACTTGAAATGGCTAGGAAAGAATATGATGAGCCATTAAAACGTGCGTTTACGTACAAAGCTTTAAATAAATTAATACAAGGATCGGCAGCAGATATGACAAAGAAAAGTATGGTAGCACTCTATGAAAATGGTATTGTACCTCACATTCAAATTCACGATGAGGTTGATATTTCTGTAGAATCTGATAAGAAGGCTGAAGAAATTATTTCTATAATGGAATCAGCAGTTGAACTACAAGTTCCTAACAAAGTTGATTATGAAAAAGGAGATAATTGGGGGGAGATTAAATAATGGCTTATTTAAATGCAGATATACCACCCGTTTATTGTAAAGTAAGGAAGGAATATTTATATGACTTTAAATCACATCAAGGAGAAAGTGAAGAGTGTGTTATCTTTGGTCTCACAAGTATGTCAGGAGCTGCCACATTATTTCACATTATGTTACCGAATGGCGCAATCTTTTTTCGATTGCCTATCTCTGCGTTTTTCCAAAAATCGCATGACAGATCCAAGGTGCCCGATATGCAAGTCGACGAGTTACAATTGTGGAACAGTTTTAGTTATTATCCTAGTGTTCATAGCTTTGGTTATCTAACCTCTCAACGTGGAAAATATTTTGGTAAAGATAAAAATTTTTATTATGGAGAATATCTATTTACAATTGATTGGGCTCATCCAGAAAGTAATATTTTGGATACAGAACATAGTGAAATCCCTGATCAACACAAGTGTGGCCATGTATTGGCTCTTGATAACGGTAATTATGCAATTCAGCCTAATAATCGTATTCTGTGGAACATTTCTAACTTTACATTTAATAGCGATATTCCAGACTATAATGTTCAAACTACAGAGTGGAACGTTGAAAACAAAAATTGGATTACAGAAGATAGCGACAAAATGTTTTACGAAATAAATAAAAAATAAACCTTTTATCTTCACCTTATTCTTGATAAAATACTCGTTCTAATAGAAACGGGAATCGGGGATATGGCTCAAGAAAAAGATTTAAATAGATGTAAGACATGTAATTGTCCTTGTCATTGCAGCAAAGAAGAACATTCAGACATGTATGGGCCATGCTCATGCAGTGAGTGTATATGCGACTTTCCTACTAACAGTGGTGAGGAATGTTTGTCATGTCAATAGCAGAACTATTCAAAAAGAATTTTATATTAGTACCCGTAATAGCTTCTGTATTAGTTGGAACGTTCACTGGTGTTAGATATATTGTTAATCTAACAGACACAATCAACGACAATCAAACTCAAATAATAAATCTTCAAAGAGATTTAAAAGTTGCACAAGAAAAACTTACAGATCAAAACACAAGACTAACTTCTGCAGAATCTACTTGGCAGATGGCAGAGAATTTATATAGACAATTAGCTGATCAAGTTAGAGAACACAGCTACGATATAAAAGATTTAAATAGGTAATGTATGGAGGTTCTCAGGATGAATTACAAATTTACTACACTACTAATTATAATGTTTATATGTTTAACTTTGTTTGCAAAACCTGCATATCCAAAAAACGAGTATTTAACTAATGGAACCAACTCATGCAGAACTGGTGAAGTCGATGTCAGAATCGAAACAGAAAACAGAGACAATGACTACAGACACGATTCTAGTTCTAATAATTACGATAATGATAGCGATAACGATCGTCTTAGTGTGACTTACAGACACTA
>Ga0209634_1000864_pt1 | contig 22938 bp, 24 predicted proteins | sample LinPmetageLP40_FD_184043 | JGI IMG/M metagenome (GOLD analysis project Ga0209634, IMG submission 184043) | Marine viral communities from the Pacific Ocean - LP-40 (SPAdes) (version 2) | ecosystem: Environmental > Aquatic > Marine > Oceanic | place: Pacific Ocean | collected 2010-08-26 | reverse complement strand
ATTCATATATATATATATATATATGTAGAAAAAATGAAAAAAGTATATTAAATATATATATTATATATATTTAATATGGATACTATTAATACTATTATCAAAAAAGTTAATTCTAGTGATAATCTATTTATTTTTTTAGATAATTTAGACTTAGATTCCTTAGAAATATTATATAAATATGCGAATGAAAAGTATAGAAACGAACAACCAGTTATATCAGACGCTATTTATGATATTATTGAAGATATAATAAAAGTTAAAAATCCGAAAAGTAAAATTTTAAAACAAATAGGCGCTAAAGTAAAATCTAAAAATAAAGTTAAATTACCTTATAATCTTGGTAGTATGGATAAAATTAAACCATCATCTAATAAATTAGATTTGTGGAAAAAAAAGTTTATTAAAAAGGATTCAACTATAGTTGCCAGTGAAAAATTAGATGGTGTGTCAGCATTACTTGTTTATGATTCTAATAATAATGTAAATTTATATACACGTGGAACATCAACAGAAGGGACTTTAATTACACCATTATTAAAATATTTAAATATACCGTCTTATGAACAAGTAAATAAATACTGTAAAAAAAATAAAATAAATGGAAAAAAAAATTTAATAGCATTGCGCGGTGAGTTAATAATATCTAAAAAAACTTTTGATAAAAATTGGAAAGATACTAAAAAGAATGCTCGTAATACTGTTTCTGGTTTAGTTAATAGTAAAAATATAAATCCTAATCTAGCAACAGATACAAGATTAGTATTATATGAAGTTGTTGACCCTAATTTAACTATTCTTGAACAATTTAATATTATTAAAGAGTTAAATTTTCATTGCGTACATTTTAAAATAATAGAGGATTTACAATTAGAATATTTATCAAAGTATCTAGTAAAAAGAAAAGTAAAATCACATTATGATATTGATGGTATTATTATCACTACTAATGATTTATATAAAAGAAATACAAGTGGTAATCCTGACTATGCTTTTGCTTTTAAAGATGTTCTTGAAGACCAGAAAGCTATAACAACTGTTATTGATATTGAATGGAATAAATCAAAAGATGGATATATTAAACCAACCGTTTTAATTGAACCTATTAATATTGGAGGTGTAACTATAAAAAGAGTAACTGGTAATAATGCTAAATTTATTAAAAATAATTTTATTGATAAAGGAACAGTTATAGAAATAATTAGAAGTGGTGATGTTATTCCTAAAATAGAAAAAATTATTAAAAAGTCTAAAACTTTTAGTTTACCTGATGGTGAATGGAAATGGTCAGAATCCAAAGTAGATATTATATGTAGTAATCTTAAATGTTCTGATATACAAATAAAACAAATTCATTTCTTTTTCTCTAAATTAGATACAAAAGGAATGGGATTAAGGGTAGTTGAAAAACTATTTGAATCCGGGTTAAATACTATAAATAAAATACTACGAGCGTCTAAAGAAGATATTTTAAAAGTAGAGGGATTTAAAGAAAAGTCTGCTCAGAATTTAATTATGGCGGTTAAAAACTCTATAACTAATATTCCAATTGAAAATTTAATAACTGCTTCAAATAAATTAGGACATGGTATGGGTTTAGAAAGAGTAAAATCAGTATTGAACAATTATCCTAATATTATTAAGAATTACGAAAAATGGTCTGAGGAAGAATTTATAAACAAAATAAAAACTATTAATGGATGGGAAGAAAAAACTAGTAAAATGTTTGTAAAAAATTTTACTAAATTTATTGATTTTTATGAAGATATAAAAAAATATGTTACTATTCAAAAAGAAAAGGAAAAGAAAAGTAATGGTAAATATAAAAATAAAATTATAGTGATGTCTGGATTTAGAGATAAAGATTTACAATTATATTTAGAATCAGAAGGAGCAACTATAACTAATACTGTTACAAGTAATACTTATATGTTAATAGTAAAAGATAAAACTGTTAGCGAAACAGGTAAAGTAAAAAAGGCAAAAGATTTAGGAGTACATATTAAAACTAGAGATAATTTTCAAAATGATTTTTAAAATTATCTAATTGGGGGTATTTTTTTATAATCTCTGGATATGGAGTAAATAAATATACTATTAAAACTCCAATATATAAAAATACTAAAAACAAAAATGTATTCATTAATTTACTTTATATTTTTATTTTTTATATTGTGAAAAATGTTTTTGTAAATTATCAAGTTTATCTTGAGCAGATGCTATTAATTCTATTTGTTTATCCATTTCTTCTAATTGTTGAGGGTGTTCGCCAATTCCAACCGAATTATTAAAATAAATTTGTACTGTTGCTCGAGCTGTAGCAATATCACTTTTATATTTTAATTCAAGAGCATTATATAATTCATTTGAAAGATTCATTAATATAAATATATATATATATCTTTATATTAATTAAAAAAATATTTTAAGTGCTTAAGCATTAGCACTTTCTTCACGTTCAGCTTGAGTAAACCCATGATCCATGTCTAGGTTAGAACGCATTATTCCATTACTTGCTGCTCTCATAGCAGAACCAGCACCTTTAGTTGATGAATGATAGTTTAGACAAGTATTTTCATTAATACCAAACTTTGCGCCAGTTGTAACAGCATCAAAATTACAACCAAGAAAGAAAAACTTCCAATTATCTTCATTTTGATGTTTAGTGATTAGTTTTTTAAGACGTTCTTTACCACCATTAATATCAGTGTATGGAATATCTGTTTCATCGCCATTTATAAGTGTATCAGTTGTCTGGTCTCCATCAGAAAGTAGAATAAATACAACATTACCAGGAGCAAATTCCATTTTACTAATTGTTTCTTCGGTATAACGAATCATACGAGCAAATGATGGAATAAGAGCTGTTGTACCATTTGGTTGAATCATATCAGGTGTAATATTAACATCTTCTCCTTTAATATTTTTAGAAAAAATGTTAAACGTATCAGAGAATTTAGCTCCAGTAAATTGAACTTTAACGCCATCTTTACATTGGTCTTTTACAAGATTTGTAGCACCTTGTGCTAGTTCTGTGGTATCCATAGAGGCCATTGATCCAGAAGTGTCAAAAAGACCACTGATATAGGTAAAATTAGGAACGCTAATTTGATTAATTGCAGACATTATAATAAATAATTTATAGTATGTATTATTTAAATTTTCAATTTTTTTATATAGAGTATTTATATGAATTTAAGTTTTAAATTTTTAGATAAAGAGGAGTGGAGTATATACGGTACATTAAATACTTTAATAGTATTAATATTATTAAAAATATCTAAAAATTCATTTAATTACCAAAGTTTAATATTTTCATCTTTAATAGGTATGATGAATGGTGACTTATTACCTAAAATATTATTTACAGGATTTTTAAATTTTTTAGTTATGGATTGTACTAAAGAATGGATTTATAGAAGTATTATTTATGTTATTTCTGTTATTATAATTCATCAAGTAAAATATAATAATAATATTCATAAATCTTTTATTAATAATAAATTATTATTATATATATTTAGAATAATTGTTATTATTTTTATGATTAATCTATTTAATTTACTATATAATAAATATTTATGTATAAAATAATATAAAGATTATATAATGTTAATAAATATAAATGAACTCAACACAATTATTAACTTATAAAAATAATAATGAATATTTAATATTAGATAAAAAAATAATAAATAATATATTAGAATTATTTAAAAAATCAACAACAAAATCAAATAAAGTTAAAATATTTAAAAAAAATAATATTTTAAAAAATAGTAAATTTAGATTAAATAAAAATAAAATTTCAAATAAAACAATTCTTATTTTAAATAAAGTTTCGGAATCTAATATTAATAAATTATTAGTTGAATTTATTAATAATATCTTAGTTGATAATGAAAACGATTTTAAAATAGTTCAAGAAGAATTTTTTATAAAAATTGTAAAAGATAGTAATTTTATTACTTTTTATATTCAATTTATAACAAAAATTTTTCAAATAATTTATTATAATAAAAAATATTTACCTATATATTTTTTAAATATTATTGAAAAATCATTAAAAGCAACATATCAAAATGAAAAAATTACAGATGAATTTTCATTTTTAGATATAAAATCTGACGAATATCGAAAAAATGTATTAAAATTAATTTATAATTTAAATAATTTAAATTATTTTAATGATTATATTACAATAGTTGATAATATATTATTAAATCAAAATAAATATATTGAAGATATATATTTTTGGTTTAATTTAGTTCCTATTAACCAAGAATATAAAAATATAATTAAAAATAAATTAGAGTTATTAGATTTAAATTTTAGAGATAATATACTATTAACAAATTTATTAGAAAATAATTTTACTAAAGATATTAAAAAAGTAAATACTAGTGTTTTAATTGATGATAATAAAGTTATTAATAAAAATAAAGAAAATACATTTAAAATTCAAATTAATAATACCATTGAAGAATTTAATTACTTAAAATCACAAATTGAAGTAATAGAATTTATAAATTTATTTTGTACTGATTATAATAAAAAACATTTATTTATTTTTACTTTATTAGATTATTATTTTTCAAATAATAATAGTATAATAAGTGAATATTTAAAATTATTTACAATATTAATTAAAAAAAAAATTATTTTAAAAAATTTATTAAGTAAAACACTATATTTATATATTAGTAAAAATAAAAGTGTAAATGAAAATAAATTAATAGAATTTGTAAAATTTTTAAAAAAAAATAATATTACAAAAAATATAGAATTTTTACATACAAAATTTCAAAATATATAATTAAATAACTAATAATTTGTAAATACTTGATATATAACCATATAATTGTAATAAAGTATTTATACCATTATTTACTTTAATATAATATATACTTGTAATTTTATATAATTTAATTTTTTCTTCTTCATTTAAGTAATCTATATCTTCTTTTTGTATATATGTCATAAAGCATAATAAGATTTCACTACAACTATGTCCTTTGTCGTATAAACTTTTAATTAAATGTAACGCTTCTACTATATTTTTATTTTTACATAATAATAAAATACTTTTAATAGTACAATTTTTTGGTTTATTTATTAATTTATTAATAGTATTAATATCTACTTTATTAAATGTATATAATATACATTCTAAATTATTTATAGTTTGTCTAATATCATTATTTGAATAAGATATTAATTCATCTATACCTTCATTAGTATACTCTATTGATTCATTATTACATATAAAAATAATTTTTTCTTTTATTTTATTTTTATCTATTCGTGGAAAATTTATTATCATACATCTTGATTGTATAGATTCATTTATTTTGTAATTATCGTTACAAATAAATACAAATTTTATTTTTTCTTTATATTCTGCTATAATATTATTTAATAAATTTTGAGCTTTTTGAGTAATACTGTCAGCTTCATCTAATATAATTAATTTACTAGTACATGTTTTTTTTTTACAAAAAGGTAAAATTGTTGTTTGTATCATATTTAATCCACGATCATCGGATGCATTTAATTCTAATACATTAGTATCATAATTATTTTTATATATTTTTCTAGCTAAATACAATATAGTTGATGTTTTTCCTGTACTTGTTTCACCAGTTATAATTAGATTTGGTAATTGTTTACTTTTAATAATATTTTTAAATTTTACTTTTAATATATCATCTAACAAAATATCATTAAAAAATTTTGGTCTATATGATTCTATTAATGGTAGATTAATATTTTTATAATGTTGATTACCAGTAGTACTTTCTTTAAGAAATAATTCCATTATAGTTTATATAATTAATCGTCTAAATATTTTAGTTTCAATTATTTTAAAAAAAAATATTAATAATAATAATGCGAATATATATTGATGGAATATTTGATTTATTTCATTATGGACACCTTGAATCATTTAGAAAATGTAAAGAATTGTTTCCAGATGTTTATTTAATTGTTGGAGTTATTGGCGATAAAGTTGCTACAAATTACAAACGTTCACCAATTATAAACGAACAAGATAGATATAATATTGTTAAACATATAGATTATGTAGATAAAATAATTAAAGATTCTCCTTTAATAATCACACAAGAATTTATGAATTTACATAGTATAGATTATGTTGTTCATGCGTTTTCAAATATAAAAGATGCTACTAATCAAACTGAATTTTTTAAATATCCACAATCAGTAAATAAATTTATTGAGATTGAATATTGTAAAAATAATACTACAACACAAATTATAAATAAAATTAAACAAGGCAGTGTTTAAGAACATCTTCAATCGTTTCTATTGTACATACTTCAAAATTATTATCTTCAGGAGAATTACCTTCATTTCTTAAAATTTTAAGATCTTCTAAATTTTCTTTAGGTATTAACGCTTTTTTAATTCCTGCTTTTTTAGCACCACTTAATTTAGCATATACTCCTCCAATGGCAGTAACATTTTTACATAAATCAATTTCCCCAGTTAATGCTACCTTATTATTAACACGTTTACCTGTTAATACAGAATAAATAGCAAGAGTCATAGCAGCACCTGCGGAAGGACCATCTTTTTTAGTTGCTGCTTCAGGTGTATGTATATGTATTCCAAAATGTTTTTTATCTGTTGTGTCTTTTAGTATTTTTTCTTGTTCTTCTTTAGAAAGTAAATTATAAGCAATTCTTTTAGCATACTCACAAGATTCTTTCATAACATCTCCTTGTTGACCCGTTAAAGATAATTCTAACATTTTATCAGAAGGATATTTCATTGCTTGAATTATTGTTAAACCTCCAACCCCTGTTGTTGTAGCGTATAAACCATTAACTAATCCAACTGCCGGTTTACTACCAATTTTTTTAATTTTCATTTTAGGTTTATTTTCAAATAGTTTTTCAATATATTCTTTTGTAATTGTATAAGGAATAGAAAACTCATTTTTATGAATTAATTTTAAGTTTATATCTCTAACTATTTCAACTAGTTTTTCTTTAATTTTTCTAACACCTGCTTCATTTGTAAAAGTATTAATTAAAAATTCTATTATTTCTTGTGTAAATATAAGTTCATCTTTTGAAAAACCAATATCTTTAAAAATTTCTGGTAACATATAGTCTTGAATTATTTTTACTTTTTCCTCAATAGTATATGCTTTTACTTCGATAGTTGTAATTCTATCTCTAAGAATTGGATCAATTAAAGATAAATCATTAAATGAAAATACAATTAGTGCTTTTGATAAATCTAATGGAATTCCTGAAAAATATTTATCTTCAAAATTATCATTTTGTGTAGCATCTGTTAAATGTGTTAAAATAGAAACTATTTCTTTTCCGTGTTCAGTATTACTTATTTTATCAACCTCGTCGATAAAAATAATTGGATTCATACATTCACTTGTCATTAAACTATCAGCTATTCTGCCCCACGTTGAGGAAACATACGTATAATTATGTCCAACTAATGTTGAACCATTAACTGAACCTCCAATTGGTAAAAATATAAATGGTCTTGGTGTTTTATTATTATCTAATAAACATTTACTAAGTCCATTTTTAGCTAAAGATGTTTTACCGGTACCAGGAGGACCAAGTAAACCTAAAATAGCACCTTTTGATTCTCCATTTATCCATTGAGCAAAAATTCTTTCTAATTGTGTTTTAGCTTCTTTATGACCATAAACTGCTTCGTCTAATTTTGAACGAACATTTGTTAGATAATCTTTTCTTTCACTGTTGTAATCATTCCATTCTTCGATTAAATTATTATCTACTTGATTATTTGTAATATAATTATTAATTTGATTATAAGAATACAAATTTACACCTAATTTTTCTATAAATTCTGTTTTAAAGTTCATAAGATTATTTTCTTTATTAATTCCAAAAGGAATTTTTAATATACCATCTAACCACGATTGCGCTTTATTATCACCTTGAAAATTATTTTTAAGTGCTTTAAGTTTTTCAATTGCTTTACTTTTTATATTATCTGATACTTTTAATAAATTAATTCTTCTCTCATATGATATATCAGAAGATGATAGTTTTAATAGTTCTTTTTCTTCATTTTCTAATATTTCTTTTGAGTTATTTAAATATAATTTATGTTTATAATGTAAAGAATTATATATATCTGTTGCCACATCTTTTTTATCTTTTATTTTTAAAATATCATATAATAAATAGGCTAATTTATTATCAGTTTCTGTACCTAATAGTAATATAATTAATATATTAGTTTTTCTATTTTTGGATGCTAGTAAAAATTCATTTATTAAAGACATTAAAAATTTTCCTTTTAATTGTTTGTATTCATTGTATTTTTGTTTTAATAATGTTCCTATTTCACAAGGATTATTAATTAAAATATCTTTTATTGATAATGTGTCAATAAATTTATTTTTGAATCCTTTTGGTACTGTAATTATTTCATAATTAATATATTTTTTAATTTCATTTAATTTTTCTACAATTAATAAATTTTTTTTATTAATATCAAGTATATCATCATTTATAATACCTTGAATAACTATTAATCTATCATTAATTCTAAAATATACGGTTATCCCATAATTTTCTTCAAATAATGAATTTGTGTTATGGGTAGTTGTAATTTTTATTTTATCTATATTATTATCAAATATTGTTAAAACGTCAATATAATTATAATGATTTTTTTTTTCATTTGGATTTTTTTTTTCAGATATTACAATTTCATTTAAATTTTTTAAAAATCCTGGTAAACTAGCTTCACCTATAATTATTGATGATACATTATTATTTTTACTTTCAAATAATGACTCTAATATATTTTTTGATGTTTTTTTAATTTTAATTTTTTTAATATATTCAATTTTATCTTTATGAAAATATGAATCCCATAAACTAACAGGTCTAAATATTACATTTAAAAGATCTAATTTTAATAAATCATTATTAGATAAATTATTGGATACTCTTTCATTACCAATTAATAAATCTAAACAAATAAATAAATTGCTAGGACTAATATGATTCATATATTTTATAATTAACATATTTATTTCATATATTTGATAACTTAAATCAGATAAATTAATATTTTTTAAAATTCTAAATGATATTTTATCTGGTAATTCGTCAATTTTAATTTTAATAAGTTGTAATTCTTCAAATAAAATATTAAAATCAATATCTAAAGTATTATAAAATTTTTTATTATTTAAATATGTCAAATTAGAACTCATTAAAATTAAACATTCTTTTAAAAAAAAACAACGTTTATCTAATCGTTTTAATTCTTCTACAATAGATCTATATTTACTTTGAATTAATATTAAATCTTTTATATTTTTTTTATTTATCATTAAAATACATATTATTTTTATTTTAAACATTTTAACTAAATATTTTAAAAAATATTGAATAAAAGATATATTATTAATAATAATATTACTAATAATGACTGATTTAAGTACAATAATGATGAAACAACCAATTACTAACATCGGTATGCTAGGTAGTGTATCCGATGGTAAATCTACAACAGTATTACAACTAACAGGTACCAAAACACAAAAACACAGTAAAGAACAAAAAAGAAATATTACAATTAAACCTGGTTATGCTAATATGAAAATATATGAAAATAATAATGAATTATCATCTACTAATTCATCAAAAAAAGTACCTGGTAAATTACTAAATCATATATCTTTTATTGATTGCCCAGGACACTATGAATTAATTATGACAATGCTTGCTAATATTGATCTAATGAAAGGTGCTATTGTAGTCGTATCTGCGGCTGAATCAATTAATAAAAAACCACAATTACTTCAACATTTAATGGCAGTTAAAATGGCTAATTTTAAAAATGTTATTATATGTTTTAATAAATTAGATCTTGTGTCTAAAAAAGTAGCATTAGAAAGAAAAGAAGAATTAGATAAACTTTTAATTAAATTAAAAATTAAACCAAAAGTTATTATTCCAGTTTGTATGAATAAAAAGTTAGGCATAGATTACTTACTTGATAATATTATGAAATACTTTCCACCAGTAATTCAGGATGATTCATCAAATGGTCAATTTCGAATTTCTAGAAGTTTTGATATTAATAAAAAAAATATTCATTACAAAGATATTAAAGGTGGAGTATTGGGCGGTAGTCTAGTATCTGGTAAATTAAAAATTGGTGATACTATAGAAATTAAACCAGGTATTATTAAAAAGAAAGAAGACGGAACGTTTGAATGTATTACAATTAAAACCAAAGTTGTTTCACTTCAAACAGATACAGAACAACTTGATAGTATTATTCCAGGCGGATTAATTGGAATTGGTACTACTATTGATCCATTTTATTGTAAAGATGATAATCTATCTGGAAATATTATTGGACTAAAAGGTACTTTGCCTTCTGTTTATAATGAAATTAAGATAGACCTAAAATATAATAATATTAATTTTAGTGACGAAGAATGGACACCACAAGTTAATGATAAAATAAATTTACAAATTTCAACATGTTCTGTTACAGGAACTGTAAAAGAGTTTAATTCAAAATTAACTATTACATTAGATAAACCAGTATGTATTGATAAAACAATGATGATTATTATTTCACGAACAATTGATAAATCTCTAAGTATTTTGGGATATGGATTTTTGGTAGACTAACTTTAATTTAAAAAAAATGAAAACAATATATATAAAGATAAATAAACATTAATTTTAATGGAAACAAGTAAATTTTTAATTAATAATTATATTACTAGTATTAATATTCAAAATTCCAATGATAAAATGGAACTATTAAAAACAAATCTATTTAAAATGGGTATTTTACTAAAAGATTATCCGGATGATAATTTGATTCTATTGTATAATAAATACGATTCAAAAAATAAATGTCCTATAGAATTAGAATGTAGATCCGTTTTTCTAAATAGAGATACTTTTGAAATTGTTTGTTACACTTGTCCCACACCAATTTATAATATTGATGCTATGAATTATCTTGTAAAAAATAAAGTTAAAGAAGAAGATAAACAAATTTTTAAATGTTACGAGGGTACATTGCTTTCTCTATTTTATTATAATGATAAATGGTATTTATCATCTAGAAAATGTTTAGATGCTAAAGATTCTTTAGTTTTAGATAAATCAAAATCAAGATATGATATGTTTATGGAAGTAATACAACAAGATAATTATAATACTTTTGAAGATTTTACTAAATTACTAGATACATCTTTTACATATCATTTTGTGCTAATTCATCATCAAAATGAAAATATTGTAAATTATTTGGTAGAATTTGGTAAAGAATATAAAAAATTATGTTTTATTTTTAGTAGATCTGTAGAAACTCATCAAGAAATTAATTCGGAAGATATTGATTCTTTATTTTTATCTGATAATATTTTCTTACCAAAAAAATTAATAGATGAAACTACGTTTGATAAAAACAATCAATTAAGCGAATTTACTAAAAAACCTATCGAAGAAGGAATTATTATAAAAACAAATAATATGATATTAAAATTTCAAACAACATCTTATCAATTTTATAAAGTATGTGGTTCTACTAATAATTTATATAGAGGATTTATTAAATTATATCAGACTAATAAATTAAAAGAATATTTTAATAATTATAAAGAATCTTATAAATATCAAAAAATTGTAAATCCTTTAAATATATCAGAATCTTTTGATACTATTGGTATTATCGATGCTATATTTAAAGTATGTACATCAGAATTATATCACTTATTCAATTCTTTATGGAATAAAGAAGAAGAACATATAAATGAAGAACTATATAAAATTTTACCAAAAGAATATAAAAATATTTTATTTCAACTACGTGGTTTATATTTTAAGAATAAATTAAAATTTAAAAATAATTCTAATGAATATTTAAAGTTAAATAATGTATATATACATTTAAAATCTTTAGAAACTAAAAATATTGAAAACTTTTTAAAAGAACGAAAATTATTACTTAATTGGACAAGAATAGATTCAGAAAATAAAGTATTAAAAATATTTACTAAAACATTATATAAAAATATTAAAGTATTATACAAATTAACAGCTATTTATTCGAACAAACTTTTTCCTGAAATAATGCCTGATGATTTACCAAAGATAGTAGTTTAATTTAAAGTTTAATTTAAAGTTTAATTTATTATTATATATAACATTTTATGGAAAATTATGTTATATATAAAGGTACCGAAGGTTTAATTCATATGTTAGGTGGTATTGTCTATTGTGTAGATTGGTGTATTGAAAATAATCATAAATTATTAATTGATTGTAAATGTAATGATTTATTTAATTTATATTTTAGTGAAATTTTTATTTTAAAAAACTTTACCTTTACTGAAAATTATGATAATATAATAGAGACAAATAAAGATAAAAAAAAATATATTGAAAACATTAAATTAAATAAACCAAAATTATTAGTATTATCAACTAAAACATATGAATTATGTAATAAAATAGTATCAAAAAGTTTATATAAATGGAAAACGAATATTAAAATATATTGTGGTGATGGAGGTAATAATAGATTTAAAATAAATAAATATATAAGAATAAAAAATAATATAAAATTAGATATTCAAAATATATTATTAAATAGTGAATTAAATGAAAAAAAATATACAGGATTACATTTTAGAAATACTGATAAAATAAATTCTATATATCATTATGTAAATATTTTACCAAAAAATAAACTATTATATATGGCAACAGATAATTCAAATTCATTAGAATTTTTTAAAGATTATTTAAAAGAAAAAAAAATAATCTCATTTAGTGAAAAAAATTTTAATAATTCCGCATTACATCATAAAAATACTAATAAATATAAATTAATTAAAAATGTATTACTTGATATATATTTATTAACATTTAGTAATGAATTTATAGGTAGTCCCAATTCTTTACTATCAAGACTTGTTTTATATATTAGAGATAATAAAAAAGATAATATATTTACGTAAAAAAATTGAAATAATTAATTATAATATCTATTATTATAATTAATTATATGTCCTCTTCAAATACAGAAGAATCCATTGTCATTACTAATACTCATGATGAGAATACTCACATTGAAAATACAACACCTTCTCTATTTTGTGGTTGTAATTGTGGTGCTTGTATAATGAATACTAATTATATTTATACTCATCAAGAAAATAATAATAAACACACAAAAGAATGTTTAAAATGTTGGGAAAAAATTGCTGAAGAAATGACGCAAGAATATAATGAAACTTTGAAAAAACAAGAAGAGAATGAAGAAGAAGAAAACTGGAAAATGTATTTATATGAAGGTCAGTATTACAAAGATATGTCACAATAAAAATTGAAATAAAGTTATAAAAATTTATTTATTATTAATATTAATAATGAATAAAATACAAATTAAAAAAATATTATGGGATCAAGATAAACATAATTCAAGATTAGAAATAAATTTAAAAGGTCCAGATATAGATAATGTTATTGTTAATACAATTAGAAGAACAGCATTAACATCAATTCCTATTTATGCTTTTACAAATATTAAAATTACTGATAATACAAGTATTTTTAATAATAATTATCTTAAACTAAGACTTAAAAATTTTCCTGCTCTAGGTATTAAATCAAAAGAACCAATATTTTTATCTAACGATAATACAGTTTTAAATAATGAAATAGATATTGAAAATAATGACGAACTAGAACTTAATATAGATAATGATGATAAAATTAATGTTTCATCTATAAATCAACTTACAATGTATGTAGACTATGAAAATAGTACAGATGAAATTGTTAATGTTGGAACTGATAATTGTAAATTTTATGTAAAAGAAAAACAAATAGATACACCTTATTTAGTTAATATACCTCTTGTTAAATTACAAGCAAAACAAAAAATTAAATTGTCAGCAGTTACTGAATTAGGTACTGAAGAAAGTTCTGCTATTTTTTCTCCTGTTTCTATTTTTACATTTAAACAAAATGATGATAATAATTATGATTTAATTTTAGAATCAAAAGGTCAACTCGATGAATTAACAATTTTAGATTTTGCTATACAAAATATACAAAATAATATTGATATTATAATTAGTAAAATACCAGAACTAGACACTTTAAAAGGTAAATTTATATTAGAAAATATAGATCATACTTTAGGTTGTATATTAGCTAAAGGATTACAAAAAGAAAATGATGTAATATTTGCTGGATATAGTATGCCTCACCCATTAGATGATAAAATTGTTTTACAATATGAATTAAGTAAAAATAATATAACAAACTTAATAATTAAAGTTTTAAATAATTATAAAAATATTTTTAATAATTTAAATGAAAAAATACAATCTTTATAATTTTTTTTATCAAATAGTATAAATGAGTAAAATTATTTTTGTAACATTTGCTACTCATAAAGAAAGATTATTTAATAATTTAGTAAAAAGTTGTAAAAAAAATAAAGTTAAATTAAATATTATAGGTTTTAATAAAAAATGGAAAGGATGGAAAATAAGAGCAAAATATATATTAAAATATCTTGAAAGATTTATGGATTATCAAATTATATGTTGTTTAGATGGTTTTGATAGTTTATTTTTAGGAAGTGAAATAGAATTATATAATAATTTTATTAAATATTATAGAAATTATAATATAATATTTTCAAATGATAATAGTAATAATTTATTTATAAAAAATTTTAAAAATAAAAAATTTAATAATTGTAAAAATAACTTTTTAAGTGCCGGAATATTTATAGGTTATAATAAATTTATTAAAAATATGTTAAGTAAATATATTAATTCAAGATATAATGATGATCAAGAATATTTTACAAAATTATGTAATAAAGATAATAAAATAGGGATTGATTTACCTAATTATTTATTTTATAATATACAATTTTTTGAAGAAAATAAATATATAATTAATAATAAAAAAAGACTTGTAGTTAATAAAAATACACCTGTTATAATATCCGCACCTGGTAATGTTAATATAACAGATTTAGTAGAAACTTTAGGATATACATATAATGAGCATAATAATTTAAAATATTTTTTAACTCATTTTCCTAATATAATTTATTTATATAAATATGAAATTTTACTAATTATAATTTGTATTTATATAAAATTTTATTCTGGTATGGATTGATATCTTTTTAAAACAGGGATGAATTTAATAAAAGATTTTAAAATTTTTTTTTCATCTTTATATATTAATTTTACAAAGAGTTCTTTATCATTATCTAATTTAAGTAATAAACTTGGAAAGTCACCATTTATATTAGTTAAACTTCCAGTATAATGATATTTTGATTCTCCCCAAATTTCAATATCAACTATTAAACTTGAAATGTTTTTAAACTGATTATTTGGTAAATTAATTGCTAAGAAATTTAACGTAACTGATTTTTTTTTCTTTTTTCTTTCTAATGTTTTTTCATCTAATTTTTCATCATATTCTGTTATTTTTCTTTGGGTAAAAAAATAATCAATACTACTATCGTGACTAACATTATTTAACCAAACAGAATTAGGGTCATACGCATTAATAGGTAAATTTGCCATTATTTATATTAATAAGTTTAATTTAAAATTTAAACTTATTAATATAAATAATGGAAAAAAAAAAAAAATACCAACAAAAAAAAGAAAATAAAATTAATTTTATTTATTCAAATTTAGTAGAAAATAAATATGTAAATGGTTTATCTAAAATTTTAGATAATACATCTGAAAATATAGAAGGAAATTTAATATGTAATATTAATAGTAAAAATTATACTATAAAAAAAAATTGGAGAAAAATAAGTAATATTCAATATTTATGTAAAAATAAAAAAAAAATAATGGAAATTGGTGTTAATGCTTGTCATAGTTTATTAATTATGTTACTAGAAAATCCGACTGCTGAATATTTGTTATTTGATTTAAACAATCATAAATATACCGAATCGTGTATTAATTATATAAAAGAAAACTTTCCTAAAACAAAAATAAATATTATTTATGGTAATTCTGTTGAAACTGTAACTGAATATATTTTAAATAATCAAAATGAATTAAATTCTTATGATTTAATTCATATAGATGGTGGTCATACGAAAGATATTTTTAATGTAGATTTTGATAATAGTAAAAAATTAATATCAAATGATGGTATTGTTATATTTGATGATTATAATTTACCTGAAATTAAAAGTTTTATTAATAACAAGATTATAAATAAAAATATAACAAAATATAAAGATTTACAATTAACTAAATCTTCTAGACATTTTATTTATAAATATTGATTTTAAATATATAAATTTATTTATAAATATTTATAAAAATTGATTTTAAATATATAAATTTATTTATATCTTTCTTTAATGGAAGTTATAAATATATTTACAGACGGTTCAACATTAAACAATCAAAAAAAAGGTAATAGAATAGGTGGTTCTGGTGTTTTTTTTGGTGATAATGATGATAGAAATTTAATGTTACCCTTAAAAGAAACTAAAACATTTAAAGTAACTAATCAAGTTTCTGAATTAACAGCTTGTGTAAAAGCAATTGAAATTGTATCTACTACAGAGAATTTAGATAATAAGAAAGTTATAATATATACTGATAGTATGTATATAGTAAATTCAATTACAAAATGGGCTAAAAATTGGGAAAAAAAAAATTGGACAAAATCTAATGGTAAAGTTATTGAAAATTTAGAATTAATGAAAACACTTTATCAATTATCATTAAAATTTAAAATTAATTTTAAACATGTTAAAGCTCATAAAGTAGAACCAGATAAAAATTCAAAAAATTATTATTTATGGTATGGTAATTTTATGGCTGATAAATTAGCAGTTGATGCAGCAAATACACTATTATCTTAAATTTCTAACAATAGTAATTAGATATGATAAAAATAATGTTACAAGAAAATATTTTCCTTTAGTTTTTACATTTATAAATACATAAAAAATTATAACTAAAAATATACTTATTAAATAAATAGGATTTAGTTTAACCGGTAATTTTTTATATTCATATTTTTTTATATTATTAAGTATATTATCCTTTTTTTCCCATATTTGTAAAAACCAACTTTTAAAATTATTATAATTTTCTAAAGAATTATCTTTTGGAATATTATAAGTATTTATAACTGAATATGTATTTCCTATATTTTCTTTTAATAAATCTTTTAAATATGTTTTATTATTTTCAATATGATGAGTAAAATCAATTAGATTACCTAATCTATTATTTTCTCTTAAAATATTTATTATTAAATGTATTCCTTTCATTTTTGGATATAATGTATTGTTAAAAACTTGTAAATTATTTTTTTTTGAATACTCTACTGCTAACTTGTGTTTTTCAGGTGTATATCTAGTTCCTTCTGGAAATAATACAATAATACCATTTTTAATTTTTTTAACACTATTTATAATATTATCTTTATCGTCTAATAATTTTCTATTTAATTTTATATCAGTACTTGATGATAGTAAAAAACCAAATCCTGGAAAATATGTTACTTTTTTAGAAATTAAAAAATTCCAATTTTTTTTATCAAAATAAGTACTAATTACATTATTTAATGTAAAATCTATTGTATTTATATGATTTGATATTATAATATCAACCTTATCTGTTTTAATATAGTTTCCTGAATAGTAAATAGGAGAATTAAATCCTATTTGATATGTTATATTAAATAAATCAGTTAAATATATTTTAACTATATTCATAATTTCTTTATTTTGTCCAAATAAAAAAGATAATAATACTATTGTCGAAGATGTAGAATACATAATTAAATATAAAAAAACTAAAAATACTACTTTAACAATCATAAATTTTTATTATAAATTATAAAATTATAATAAAAGTTAAACTTGTTTTTTACGTTTGTATTTTAAAATTTTTTGTATATCATTAAATAATACTATTGGTATTGAATACATTATTATATATATATTACAATCTTTTATATATATTATATAATTTTATCTAATATATTATAATGATACTATTAGGTATAGAATTTTTAATAATTTGTGCTTTAGGTTATGGAATTAAAAAAATATTTATTGATTCTTATACTCGTACTAATTATTTATTAACGTATGAACCAAATAATTACATTAATAATAATAATAACGATGATTATAATATAAATTATGAAGTACCTCCAAAATATGATAATAGTAATTCTATTTTATCTCCCCCGTTATATGAATAATTTATTAAATATTTGTTGTTTTTTTAATAATTTTTCTGAATTTAATTTTAATATTTCAAATAATTTATTATCTTTATTATTATCTAACTCGTATAGTAAATCACTAATTAAATGTTGCAACTCATATATCTCAATACCAATTGTTGTTTTTATTGGAGACATTATTATTACTTGAGATTTTTAAAATAAATTTCAGAATTTATATTTTTATCATCTATAAATAAATCATAACTTGGTTTATTCATTCTTAACTCGTTAAATTTACAACCCCAAGAGTTTAATTGTTGTAAAGTTACTTGAAACCAATTTATTCCTGTTTTTGTACCTCTAGCCGTCCAATATATAATAGTATTATTTTCATCAAATAATTGATTAATCTTTTCTATTCTTTCTTTGTATGGTTTCGCTAGATTATAATCTAAATTACTTTTATCTTCGCGATAACAAATAGTATCATCTATATCTACATAAATTATCATTAGATATAATAATTATTTTATTTTTAACTAATATTTATTATTCCATATTTTTGATATAGTATTTGTTGAAATTTCTATTTTATTATTTTTTAGTAACATTTTTGCTTCTTTTAAAGTTTTTCCTTTGAATTTATTAATTACATCTATATCTATATTTTTATATTTTTTATTATTAGATTTTTTATTATTAAAGTGATAATCTAATTTTCTACCATCAGTTGTATCTAACCAACCTTTAATAACAATTAAATCTACATCTACTTTGTCATGACAACTAGTACATAATGTCACTAAATTATAATTATTATTCTTTTTAATATGTGGTTTATCTATTACTAAATTAGATTTACAATCTTTTTGAAAATTAATATGATGTGTTTCTAAATTATTTTTAGATTCACATATAGCACAACAATCTTTCCAATTTTTTTTATTATATGTACTTTGTTTAACATTAATTTTTTCAAATTCTAATTCCAATTCTTTAGTCCTTTTGTTAAAATTATCATTTTTCATTAAATACTTAGCAACTTGAACACCGTAGTATTTATCACCCTGACCATCAACTAATTCTCTACTATAAATTAAAGTTTCATTCTGATCATCATAATTTACTTTCAAGTGCATCGCCTTTACTCTTTCCAATTTTTGAACAGTTGGTAATTCTGAAATCATATGTAAATGTGTCGCTGTTATAAATGTAGATTTAGATTCTTGTAATGTTTCTAACATATAAGCGACAATTATATTTGCTGATTTTTCTTCTGTACCACGACAAATTTCATCGCCTAGTACTAGAGTATTTTTATCATTTCTTTTTAGAATTGACATTAATTCAACCATTTCAACCATAAATGAACTCATTCCCCTAAAAATATTATCTGTACCAACAATTCTTGTAAATAAATTATTATATGGATAATAATGAAATTTAGTTGATGCTGTATAATATCCAATTTGTGCTAAAATTATATTTAATCCAATTGCTTTCATTAAAGTTGATTTACCCGAACTATTAATACCATACAATAAAATACCATTAATATCTTTCCCTAATGATAAATTATGGGGTTGATAACATATATCTTCATTTATAGCTTCAACAATTGGATGTCTAATATTTTCAACATCAATAAATGAATTAGAATAATTAACAATTTGTGGTCTTGAATATCCTAGTTTTTCCGCACATAAAGCACCCGAATTAATAAAATCTAAGAATGAAATCTTATTAGTAAAATATTCTAAACTTTCTGAATAATTATTAATAATAATTTTAATTTCTTCGTAAAAAATATTTTTAATTTCATTTGCTAATTGTGATTTTAAATCAACTACATTTGAAGATATTTTTTTCATTTCTTTACAAAATATTTTAGTGGTACTAGATCTAGGCATATCAATAAATTCTAAATTATCAATATCTATTTTTTGATTACCAAGTTTTATTCCATTACTTTTTAAAAGTCCTTCTTTTAGTTTTTTACCTCTAATTTTTGTAACTGTAAAATAATGACCGCTTTGATCATTATATTTTAATATTACAAGAGAACTATTATCTTTTTTCATAAATCTTTTTTCTCCACAACTTTCAATAATCTTAGTAAATTCATTCATTAATAATACCATAAAATTATCTCCTATTTTTATTCCTTCTTCAAGTTCAGAAATTTTAGTATATTTTTTATTTTTAATAAAGTTAAAGGATTCATCTTTATAATTTATAAAATTTAAATTTGATATATAATCCAAATCAAATGTATTTTCAATATATTCAATAAATAATCTTAACAAATTAATATTTTCTTTTTTATAATTTAACATTTCATTTAATTCTTTATAATTTTCAATATAATCTACTAATTCTAATATTTTTTGAATTGACAAATATATATTATAAAGTTCAAATGGATGAATTTTCTCTAGTTTTAAGCGTCTATTTAATTTATTAAGATCACAAATGTCAGATAAAAATTCTCCTATGTCTTTGCTTATATTTAATTCTAATAATTTTGAAATTAAATTGTAGTTAAAATTAATTTTCTCTTCATTTGCGTATGGATTAGATAATATAGATTTCAAGTATCTTTTACCTAAAATAGTTTTTGTAAAGTCAATTACTTCAAATAAAGAGATTGGTTTATTTTTTTCAGGTAATACATCTAATTGTTCTAATGATTTATTTCCAAGGAATAATTTTTCTTTATTCGAATAATAAACAGGTTTATTTAATTTATAAACTAAAATTGGCTGATGATTAATAGTATAATCTAATAAACTAGATAATGCTAATAAAGCTTGATTATAATATTGTAAACCTAATTCTTCTATACAATTGATTTGTGATGATTTAAATACTTTATCAATTAACGTTTTTTGATAAGAAATATTTACTAATTTTTCTAAATTATGAATTTTATATAATTTGTGATTATTTTCATTTAAATTTAAATAAGCAATTATTTCATTTAGTGATAAATTATTTATTTTATTATTATTTTCAATATATTTACTTAAATTTTTTGAAAAATCTAATATAACTTCACAAGGTGGATAATTTTCTAACCATCTAATAGCATCATCTAAAGCATACATATAATCATTATCATTTGAAACTGTTTGATAAACACATCCATCACCTGTTGTTAGATCATAGCAAGCCATACCAATACACAATAATGGTATTTTTTGTACTTTTAAACTTTTTATTCTTAATGCATCAATATAAATACAGATTAAATTAGTTGATTTTGATTCTGAATAATTACTATTTTTTTCTAAATATGTAGTTGGAGAATAAATTCCAGTTATTTCTCTTTTTGGATTTGGTGGCGTTGTTGTTTGGTCAATTACTATTACCGTATAATCAATTTTAATTAATTTTTCTACCCAATCATCTATTGTATAAATAGGAAAACCAATCATTCTCGGATTTGAGCGCGATAATTCTTTATTTTTATTTTTTTTTGTCACAAGTACATTTAAATATTCACCTACTTTAAATAAATCTTCTCCTAAACCATCAACATTTGTACCATAACATTCGTGAAAAGAACCTACTTGCATTAAAATAATAACTTTATTACCATATTGATTTTTATAAAACTTGTGAATTTCAAAATAATCTTTAACAAATATATCTTTTGAATAATTCATTAATAATTAATATAATTTTGTCTTTAATGATTTTTAATATTAAAAATTGATTTTTAATATTAAAAATTATATTATTATTATAATTAATGGAGTTTAATAAAAATAAATCTACTAAATATTATTGGTGTCTTCATGATGATTGTTTATTATCTATGCAATATTTTAATAATGAATTTGAGTTAAATAAACACTATAATAATGAACATTATAAAATAAGTAATCTATATTTACAACCACCAATATATTGTGAAACAGAAAATGAAAGCGAATCAGAAAATGAAAGCGAAACAGAAAATGAAAGCGAAACAGAAAATGAAAGCGAAACAGAAAATGAAAGCGAAACAGAAAATGAAAGCGAAACAGAAAATGAAAGCGAAACAGAAAATGAAAGCGAAACGGAATATAAATTATAAATAATGTATCTTTATAATCCAAGTTTTAAAAAATAATAAATGTAAATAATACATTTAATATAAAATTTTTTTTATTTATAATGTAGTTGTTTGTGAATTTTCACTAAAATTATTTTCTTCATATACTGGATTTTCATAATTTCTAGTATCAGAAAAAGTATTTTCAGGATTTATAAATATTGCTGTTCTTTTTACTCTGCTAAATATATAAAAAAAAAAACACCCTACAATAAGAATAATACCAAATATTATCCACATAATTGAATTTGAATCTAATATTTTATTATTTGTGCTATTTGTTAAAAAAGAATTATTAATTATACTTTTATTTGGTAAACTTATTATTGGTAATCTTGGTACAATTGATGTATTTGTTCTAGTTGATGTTCCAGTTGTCGATGTTCCAGTTGTCGATGTTCCAGATGTAGTTGTTTGTGTACTACTGGTTTCAGATGTAGTAGTTGATGTTCTAGATGTAGTTGTTTGTGTACTACTGGTTTCAGTTGTAGTTGTTCTAGTTGATGTTCTAGATGTAGTTGTTTGTGTACTACTGGTTTCAGTTGTAGTTGTTCTAGTTGATGTTCT